>Ga0302197_10000387_pt1 | contig 44422 bp, 46 predicted proteins | sample II_Bog_N2_1_FD_193526 | JGI IMG/M metagenome (GOLD analysis project Ga0302197, IMG submission 193526) | Peat permafrost microbial communities from Stordalen Mire near Abisko, Sweden - II_Bog_N2_1 | ecosystem: Environmental > Terrestrial > Soil > Wetlands > Peat | place: Sweden: Abisko... | reverse complement strand
CGACGAAGCTCAGGATTTCAGCGCGGAGGCATTTCGTCTGCTTCGAGCCATGATCCCAACGAGACCGAACGATCTCTTTATCGTGGGTGACGCACACCAGCGCATCTATCGGAACCGTGTGACACTAAGCAGATGCGGTATCGATATTCGCGGTCGCGGCAAGACGCTCAAACTCAACTATCGGACGACAGACGAGATTCGCCGCCTTGCGGTCAACTTGCTGGACAACCGGCCCTTTGATGACCTTGATGGAGGTATGGATACTGAGAGGGGGTATATGTCGGTCCGAGTTGGTGTTCCGCCCGTAGTAAAGAGTTTCCTAACTTTTGGCGAAGAAGCTTCCTTCTTGAAAGCACGGATTGACGAGATAGTCTCAAGTGGCGATTCAGAGACGTCAATCTGCGTAGTGGGAAGAACCCATCGAGTGCTGGAGGTTTACGCAGCGTATCTCCGAGATGTTGGTATCGACGTATACGAAATTAAGCGAAGCGCTGCCGAACAGCGGGATAAACCCGGTGTGCGCATCGCGACGATGCATCGTATCAAGGGGCTCGAATTCGATCATATATTCGTGGTCTCCATGAACAAAGGCACCGTCCCCTTGACGATGGCTGTGGAAGCTGGAGAGGATGCAGTCGCAAGAAGAAACGCAGAAACGGTTGAGCGTTCACTAGTCTATGTTGCGCTGACCCGGTCCAAGAAGACCGCCACTATGACAGGGTATGGAGATATTAGCCCTTTCATCAGTTAGATCGTCGCCGATATCGAGGCCTTGGCGCTCCTGATGAACGCCCATCGTCTGAGCGCAAGTTCGTCAAAATGGGGAAAACCGACCTCGCATGAGGCCCCAGGAGCGACCGCTCGCAATCCGGACACCCACCAGTACCCCCGAAATTGTCGCTAACTACGATGAGGAACTCGAACAGCCCGATGCAGAGGAACCTCCAGTACCCCCTACCGAGCCGAAGAAACACGCGTGGGTTGCCCTCGCAGCGGTGTTGAATGCAATCGCTAGCCTGCTCCACAGGTAAACGGTTGTACGACGCCCATTTTGACTAACAGGAGCTTGTCCGACCCAATCGCACAAGATCCACAGATCCTGGTTTCTTTCCTCTTCTAAATCAAGATTGATCTTCCTGGCTCTCGAATGGCGGGGTCGTCGCGAAGAATCCAAACATTGCGGAGCCACTGTCCCAGCATCGACACTTCTCATTTCGGCTGAGAGTGGCTGTCATCCATTCTTACTGCGGGTCGAGCAAGGCGGCGTCCTGGTTATGCACATTGCCGACCCTCGGATCGGCTGCGTGGATCTGCAGTGTGGTTTCAGAAAAGGGGCGGAGCAAGTGAAGGGGCGCCCTTTCCACCTCGCCGCGGTCGAGCCACTCGTCGTAATCCTGCGGACTGAGAATAGCGGGCATGCGGTCGTGGATGGGGCTCATAGCCGTGTTGGCCTGAACGGTAATGATCGAAAAGCTCTGTAGCCAGTCCCCGGCCGGGCTCTTCCAGGCGTCCCACAGGCCCGCGAGCCCGAACATCGGCTGGTCGACCAGGGTGAAGCGGAACGGTGCCTTGTCCGGCTTACGCCATTCATAGTACCCGGAGATCGGCACCAGACAGCGTCGCTTGTGCAGTGGCACGCGCCAGAGGCTGCTCTTTTCGAGGTTCTCGCATCTGGCGTTGAAGGTGGCGCGCTTCGGGTCCGGTCCGGCCGAACCGAAACCGATCAGCCCCCAGCGCATACCAACCAACTCGCGGGCGAAAGTATCGCGGCTCTGCCGGATGACAGGCTGGGTGGTGCTGGGTGCGATGTTGTAGCCGGGCGGTAGCGGCTCGTCTGTCGTCGCTGCCGCGTGGAACTGTTCTGCAATCGCCTGCTTGTCAGCCGTTCGATAGTAGCGTCCGCACATTCCGAGAAACCTGCCTTGTTTAGAACGTTCACTCTCAGAATAATGCTCAAGCCTAACAAGTCTGACACTGGGTAGTCCGATCGATCTGCTACGTCTCCCGGATCGCGGGCAGTGACAGCGGATGTGGCTGACATCGAGCGCAACCGAACATCAGCGGCTTCGAAGAACTCAAACGCCAGATTTAACTTGGGGAAAACGATTCGGTACGACTTGCGTCTTCGCACTGCTGGTTTGGCGGAACCACTAGGGACGGAGTTCATTTTCATCCGATCAGTGTCCGGGATACCGCTGCCAGGCTATTTCAGATGATGCATCGAAAACGCCAGTGTCGAGGGCAGCCAGATCATCGGCGATTTCGGTGATTTCGGATCTGAGTTCCAACTGCCCAAGCCAACGGTCGGGGATCGACTCCACCCCGTAAAGTGCCCCACAGATGTTTCCTGTTATTGCGCCTGTGCTGTCGCTATCTCCCGAATGATTAACAGCCTCAATGACGGCATCCTCGAAATCGCGAAATAAAAATGCACAGTACAAAGCTATCGAGAGCGCCTCTTCCGCTATCCATCCCTCACCCAGTCGTCCGTCTCGCAGAGCATTCAAATCTTGCGTCGCTGCGTATCGCTCTGCGCTCTCCACAGCCTCCAATACCTCTTCATGGTCTCGCTCCGCTCTGAGGATCTCCTTGGTTGCATTCATGGCATCATCCAGAGACGCTCCATTCACAACCCTCCTGATTAGGCACGCCAAGAATCCAGCACTCAAAGAACCAGAAGGATGCCCATGAGTGAGCGCGGCCACTTGGGTTGCCAAACCAAACGCACCATCTGTCTTGGCCACGAGGCCGACCGGAGCGACCCGCATTACCCCTCCACATCCCTTGCTATCGTTGTGCGCAACGTCCCCTAAATGCCGTGCCTGACGCAAAGATGAAAGACAAGTTATTCCCGGTGAACGGCGGCTCCATAGAGCATTCAATCCGATTAACCAACCGTCCATCTCGACCGGAATTGTCCGATTCGTGACCGTCTCGCCCTGGGTTTTGAGCCAACGCATGTAGGAATGGTGAACAACGGAAGGTATGTGACAAATACCCTTATTCTCAAACCTAACCGCAGCTCTGAGAATCCCTTCGGCTGTGAACAGGGTCATTTGCGTATCGTCTGTGATGGCGCCGACTCTGTCATACGCGCCTGCGAAGTCCCGAATACCGCCTGAACCAAAACGGCTCTGAATTTCGTGCCTCGAAAGAAACTCCACTGGCGCACCAAGTGCATCTCCGACAGCACCGCCCAGCAGGCAGCCTCTAAATCGCGATTGTTGGGACGGGGTCATAGTCACAACAGCATCGTAAATGCCTCTTCACCGCGCCACAACACCGGGTTGAATGATGCCTCTTCTCCTCGATCAGCACCGGCCTTCTAAGCCGGGACCCGATGATACTGCGGTTGTTTCAAAGGCGTTTGTCGAAGTCCAGCTCAAGCTACACTCCAGACCAACCGTAAAGCTGCGGCTGGCGGCCCTGCGGATGCTGTTCGACTGGATGGTGGTCGGCCAGATCCTCCCCGTCAATCCCGCTCACGCCGTGCGCGGGCCAAAGCATACCCAGAAAAAGGGCAAGACGCCGGTCCTGAATGTGGACGAAGCCCGCACCCTGATCGACGCGATCGACGTCACTTCCGTTCCCGGCCTGCGCGACCGGGCTTTGATTGGCCTGATGGGTCTACACCTTCGCCCGGGTGGGGGCGGCGGTCTCGATGAAGGTAGAGGACTTTTTTGTGCAGGGGCGGCGGGACTGGGTGCGGCTCCACGAGAAGGGCGGCAAAGAGCACGAGATGCCCACGCACCACAATCTCGACCGCTATCTGGAGGAGTACATCGCCGCGGCCGGCATCACCCAGGATCGGAAAGAGCCGCTGTTTCGCACGACGCGCGGGCGATCCGGCGAGTTGACCGGCAATTCCCTGCTCCAGTCCGATGTATGGAGGATGATTCGCCGGGGGCGCTAGCGGCCGGGATCAAGACCGAGATTCGGCTGTCACACCTTTCGTGCCACTGGCATCACGGCTTATCTGAAGAACGGCGGCAAGCTGGAAATCGCCCAGCAGATGGCTGCCCATGAGTCCGCCCGGACGACGGGTCTCTACGCGTTACTTGGCTATAAACTGTCAGATCCCGATCCGCTCGACCTCATCGAGCGAGATATCATCGTTGCGCCGGTCGTCACCGACGGATTGCTCAACTGGGTGTAAATGCGGGCAAGCTGCCGGGACAGAACCGACCAATAACGTTGCATCAACTTCTTGCCGATCCTTGGTTCAGTCAACATCGAGACGCTGGAGAGGAGTGTGGGAAGCTTCAGAGGTTGCGAGCGCTCGCTTTGCCGCCACACATGTTCGACCGGCTCGCGCCTGAGATCATCCAGGGGTATCGCCGCCGGGCGGCGGTCGAAGGGATCCACGACTTGCGGCGCCATCCTCCGCCCGTGCGCTGCTCGGCTAGAATAAACTCACCGGTGACAGCTAATTTGCGGCTCGTGACAGTAATTTTATGTTAGGTTTAGGCCGAAAAATGAAGTCAAACAGCGGCCCCTGTTCAAGGCAAATGGAACAGGTATCCTAAGAGGACCCGACCAAGCGAAATTCTGGAGGGTTACAAGGGGCAGATAAATGTCGATTGAAACCCGGTTCGATATTCCCCTGATCGCCTCAATGGCACTCAAGGAAAAGCAGATCCAGCAGAATTATCGGCCCATTATCGCGGTCCATAAATGGTTTGCACGGCGACCGGGGACGCTGTTTCGCGGGCTGATACTCGCCGAGTTCAGCAAGGATCCGCTGGCAAAGAGCTTTTTCGAGCCTCACGACTTCACAGGGCGTGTGGTCGCAGACCCGTTTATGGGAGGTGGAACCCCTCTCCTGGAAGCGAACCGAGTGGGATGCGATGTGCAGGGCTTCGATATCAACCCCATGGCGGCATGGATCGTCCGGGAAGAGATTGAGCACCTGGATCTGGCGGCCTACAAACATGCCGCTGATGCCTTAATGAAGACATTGGAGAAGGATATTGGCGCGGCCTATCGGACGGATTGCCCCCGCTATGGCGACAAGAATGTCCCCGTCAAATATTTTCTCTGGGTCAAAGTCCTGGATTGCGAGGCCTGCCAGCGCGAATTCGATTTGTTTCCGGGGTATCTGATCGCCGACGACACCCGGCATCCGGCAAACGTCATGGTTTGCGCCAAGTGCGGAGAGTTGAATGAGGTTGCCGACGCCAAGCGGCCAGGCGCATGCGCGAGCTGCGCCAGCACTCTGATCGAAGCCGGACCCGCAAAGCGTAATCGCTGCGCCTGCCCGCATTGCCGGCATGTGAATAGCTATCCCAGGAAAGCATCGGGTCCTCTGAGACATCGGATGTTCGCGATCGAGTATTACAACCCTCATCGCAAGGCCGAGCACGCCGGGCGCTTCTTCAAGAAGCCGGACGCAAAGGATCTCGCACGAGCCAAGAAGGCTGCCACACGATGGAAAGCCGCGCAGCCTGGCCTAGTGCCGCAGCAGGAAATTCTGCCAGGTGATGAGACCGATCGTCTGCATCGCTGGGGCTATCGGTTTTATCGAGACCTGTTCAACGATCGCCAACTGCTCGGCCTGGAGGCCAGCTGCCGGCTGATCCTTGCCCAACCTGACAAGCGGGTTCGCCACGCCCTGGCGACCAATCTATCGGACCTGTTGCGCTATCAGAACATGCTCTGTCGCTACGACACGATGGCGCTGAAGTCGCTCGACATCTTTTCGATCCACGGCTTCCCAATTGGCCTGGTCCAATGCGAGTCAAATCTGCTCGGCATCGTCAACGGCAAAGGTGTCAACGTTGGATCCGGCGGCTGGGGAAACATCATCGACAAATACGCAAAGGCCAAACGCTATTGCGATGCTCCCTTCGAGGTTCGGCATGGCGCCGGCCGGAAAGTCACCGTCCCGATCGCCGGCGAGTGGATCGGCGAACATCGCGAAGGGTCAAGAACTCGGAATATCTCCATCCGGTGCGCCACCTCGACGACTCTGGATATTGCCCCCGCCAGCCTCGATGCGGTGTTCACCGACCCGCCGTATTTCGGGAACGTGCAATATGGCGAGCTGATGGATTTCTGCTACGTCTGGCTCCGCCAGTTGGTCGGCATCGATGCGGACGGCTTTAGCCTGGCGTCCAGTCGGTCCGCCGACGAGCTTACCGGCAATCAGACCGAGGATCGCGGCTTTGCCGAGTTCGCGGAAGGTCTCGGCACGGTCTATGGAGTTATGGCCAAGGCCCTGAAGCCAGGCGCCCCCTTAGCCTTCACCTTCCATCACAATCGCTTGGAAGCCTATGAAACCGTAGGTATAGCGATCCTCGATGCAGGGCTTACATGCTCAGCCTCGCTTCCCTGTCCTGCGGAAATGGGCGGCTCGATACATATTCACGGCTCCGGATCCTCGATCGTGGATACGGTGTTCGTCTGTCGGTCGAAGGGACAGACTCACCAGGATCAACTGTTCAGTACGCCCAAAAGCCTTGCGGCCCTGGTCCGGCGTGAGTTGGTACAACTGCGCGCCGCAGGCATGAAGCCGACGGCCGGGGATATTCGCTGCATCGTGTATGGGCACCTCACGCGCATGGCCGTCTGGGAGCTTCGCAAGGGTTGGGACAGCACATTAGCGACTGCCTGCCGCCTCCGCCTTTTTCGGGCTGAGATCGATGCCTTTGGGGACCCCCAAACCATCATCGATAGCCTGGTGAAGTCGCAACACGTCATTCCAGATACAGGGATCTCTATTCCAGTTTTCAGCCAGGAGATCCGCGATGCCGTTTCCTTTTGAAGTTCCGTTCGAGGAAGTTCTCGGGGATCTAGATACCTACGTCGATGCGGTCTTTGGGGCGCTCCAGTCGGAGTTTCTGACCTTGCCGAAAGGTGACGGTTTTCTTGAGTACCCGGTGTTCGAGCAGGGCTACGAAGCCTTGAAGCATACGACCAAAGACTTCCGCGATCTGTCTGTCGAGGCCGTCCTGGAAACCGTGTACAAGGTTCCCGTTACCCTTATCGTGCTGCGTTCCATCCTTGGGTTCACTCCCCCGGAATGGGCGTACGTGACCACCCAGCGCACCGGCGTCAAAGTCGACCAGGGAGCCGCACGATCGATCGATCGCACAGTTCGTCTCACGCCGACCAAGCCGCTGCCAGCTACTAACGGGCTTACCGGCCAGCGGATTCGCGCCCTTGTGACTGCGGCCTGCGAGCTGCTGATTGAAGGCGCACCGGTTGACGAACGAACCCCCGAACTAATCCACCGCCTCGACAAAGCCGACACGCGCGGCGGTCTCAACAGCATTCAGCCGCTTGCCGATCTCGGCGTCCCCTACTCCATGCTTTTGTACGAACGCTTCCTTGGCCGTCCATTCGCCGGTCATCGTGATTCGGTCAGCGAGTTGGTGGGCGACGTCCTCGAAAGCGCGATCGAGGGCGTTCTTGCGCGTGCTGGCATCAGTTCCCGCAAAACAAAGCGAGCCGAACGCGTGACCGGCTTCGACCAGGCTCCTGATTTCATCATCCCGAACGAGTTCAATCCGCAGATCGTCATCGAAGCCAAGATCACCGAAGATGATGGCACGGCGCGGGACAAAGTCACGCGGGTTCAGCATCTAGGATCCCTCAGCATGCACGGCCTTCCTCTTGAGGCACCGCCGCACTTCGAGGTCATCGCCTGTATCGCCGGCCGAGGATTCAAGGTAAGGCGCGAAGACATGAAGAAGCTTCTCATTGCGACGCGAGGGAAGGTTTTCACACTGCAGACAATCAGCCATCTGGTCGAATGCACCCGGCTGAAGGACTACAGGACGAAAGAAGGTTGATATGGACAAGATGATCCATGCCGACCTAATTGGCATCGGCAAACTATTGAAGAACTCCCGCTTTGCGGTGCCCCCACACCAGCGCCCCTACGCTTGGCAGGAAGAGCAGGTCCGTGAGCTATATCGGGATATTTCCGATGCCAAGAACCGGACGACGGAAGAGTATTTCCTCGGAACGATCGTGCTAGCGAATGGTCCCGAAGGTCGGCAGAGCATCATCGACGGGCAGCAGCGGCTGGTGACTGTCAGCGTACTGATAGCGGCCATCAGGGACTACTTCGCAAAAGATGGCCAGACCCAGCGGGCAGAAGACATTGGCCGCGAATATCTCTCAAAACGCGACATCAGAACACAGGAAGAGACCGCGCACCTATTTCTGATCCCCGAGGATCGGGATTTCTTCGTCAAGCAGATCGTGTGTTTTCCGGATCATCCCGATCGGCAAGTGCAGGCATCGACCCAAGCACAAGTTCGGATTGCTAATGCCATTCAGATCGCCGCGACGTTTGTATCCAATCTCACCGCCACGACCCACGCTCCAGACGATGCACTCCTCGACCTCTTAGAGTTCATTGAGACCAAAGCGTTGTTGATTTCAGTAGTGGTTGGCGATGAGGCAAACGCCTTCGTGATTTTCGAGGTGCTGAACGATCGCGGCCTTGACCTCTCAGTCGCAGATTTACTAAAAAACTATGTTTTCCGGCAGGCAGGTGACCGTCTGTCCGAGGCCCAGGCCGCATGGCAGTCGATGACGACCGCTATCACTGAGGTAGGCGAAGAGCCTGACGTCAAGGTGTTCATCCGGCAGGCCTGGATCTCGAAGAACGGCCTCACCCGTGAAAAAGTCCTCTATGACGCCATCAAACGGCAGATTACAAGCAAAGCTAAGGTAATCGAGTACGTCAAAGACCTCGCCGAGCTCGCGACAACGTACGTAGCCCTGCGAAACCCAAGCCATGATCGCTGGAAGCCGTATGGGGATACGGTCATCGACTGTCTGGAAGTCCTGGATATGGTCGGCGTGACGCAGATCCGGCCGCTCCTGCTTGCAATCTTCAAATACTTCCCGGATGCAGAAGTCAAAAAGGCCCTTCCGATGGTCGTAGCCTGGACGGTTCGTTTTCTCATCTGTGGGTCCGGAGGCAGCGGCACCCTCGAAACCTACTATTCGGAGCGGGCGAAGGAAGTGTCCGCAGGATCAATTCGCACAGCTTTAAAGCTATGGAATGCTATGAAGATTGTTCTTCCTGATGACGCTGTCTTTCAAGACAGCTTTGCTTCCGCGACCATTTCCAAAGGCGCGATAGCGAAGTTCTACCTTAGAACGCTGGAGCAGCAGCTTGTCACACCCGGTACGGAAGAGCTTGTCGTCAGCCCGGATTCCGAAAAAGTAAACCTGGAGCACATCCTTCCCCAGACGTACTCATCGGCATGGAGCAACGTGCCAGCAGATCAACACTCGAGCCTGGTCAAGCGATTAGGAAATCTAGCATTGCTCAACAAGCGCATGAATTTGAAAGCGGCCAACTCTAACTTTGCGACGAAAAAGCCGTTTTTTGCGGTCTCAAAAATCAAGCTAACAAGTTCCCTCGCTGACCTTGAAGATTGGACCTCAGTCGAGATCGAACAACGGCAACGCATGCTGGCCGAGCTTGCAGTGAAGGCGTGGCCGAACAAGCCTAGTTCTTAGCTAAATTCCCTTCCCTCCCTATCTCGCGTTTATCTCAAAATCATTTCTTTTTCAGCAGCTCGCTAAGATCTGAAACACCTTCGCGATCGAATACTGTTCCGAGCTGGGCGTCGGACCGATTGACTTTTGTAAAACCGTTCCCATAGGTTTCCCGCAGTGTTTCAACCAGGGTGGCCGGCTCGATTGCAGTCAGCTGTGGATCAGATCGGGTCTGACCGAGCGGTAACTGGGGGCAGGTCAGAAAGACCATCACAGTCGATGACTTTATCGTTTTTCGCTATAGGTTTTTGATGAAGGACGAGCGGGAATTTCGAAGCGCGATGTACGCATGTCGCCATTGCTGAAGAAGAGTTCGTCCTCCTCGATCCTAATCACTCCTCGCGCTGCTAATGCTGCGGTGGCCGAATCCAGAGAAGCCTTGATTCTTGAACCTAAGCGCCCATTCCCTAATGTTGCTCGGGCATGCCGATATACGGCATCTCTCGCACTGACTCCGGACCGCAGGGCCACGACTATCGCTAATTCTGTTCTGTTGACTGCTACTCTCGGTTTGGTCTCAGGTGACACTTTAGGCTGTGCGTTGTCAGACTCCTGAGGAAGAGATGGGTCGGGGTCCAAGTCCGAGGTTTCTGGCGCTTCGAGTGCGGCCAATACCCGTGAGACTTGGGATTCCGGATCTTCGCGCCAACTTCGATACGGAATCCGCAGCACACGCCAGCCGGCGCGTTCCAGCACCTCCTGACGCTCGATGTCCTCAATCTTCAGCTCGCCGTGTTCATCAAGGTGTACCCACTCTCCATCGCATTCGATGGCGATCCTGTTGTCGCCCTCAGACGCAATGATGTCTATGAAGTAACCGCAGCATGGATACTGAGCGCGGACCTTTACAACTCGCCCCTCCACTCCAGCCAGGGCTGTCATCACTTGTTGTTCGAAGCCTGAATCGGCTTTGGCCATCTGAGCTTGAAGGGAGCGATCTTGCGGGCCCCGTTGTTCCTTCAATCCCGAGCAATGGTCGAGCCAGTCCTTGATGGGGCCCTTTCCATCAGCCATCCCAAAATCTTTTATATCAGCGGAGTGAAAGATGTGCATTTCATCCCGAGGACGAGTAAATGCGACATTCAGCATGCCCTGAATATGCGGGCGGTCCGCCTGCCGGGACGATAGCTGGTCCCTAGTCATTCCATTGCCATCGTAAGAGAGCGAATAAAGAATGACGTCACGTTCGTCTCCCTGGAAGCCATCGGGATTCACCACCACAAGTTGGTGTGCAGTCGCTATTTCATCGTCGACTTCGTCTGCAACCATCTCGTTGACCAGTTGCATCTGCTGTTCAAACAGGCAGATTACGCCAAAGGAAGCCTGAGAATAGGCCGGATGCAACAGCAGTTTCTTTAGGTGATCGACGAGCGCCCGGGCTTCACGCTCATTCTCCTGCGCTCCCGGTTTGACCCGTCCTTCGACCCTGTGTAGCGACACTGCCGGCGTATCTGGGTCCCCATGACGACGATCCTCAGCGTCACGCATGATTCTGAGTTCGTCGCGATACCAACGGTGATTGGAAAAATCGATAATGTCGGGGACACTGCGGTAGTGTTCATTGAGATAGGCTTCCTCGTCCATTCGGATGGAGGCCAATTGGAGCAAATCGACCGTTGCTGGGTTGAACCACCGATTCGGGTCGTGCGCATCCAAACCAAATTGCGCCCATGCCTGAGCGGCAACCTGTCCTGCAGTGAAAGCAAACCGTTGTGCCTGCATCTGTCTTGAATCGCCTGCGACGACCGCTTGGGTAGCCCGAAAGAGAACGGGTGTCATCGACGGCAAATCACATTGAGATGCCTCGTCAATGATCACGACATCGAACAGGCCCGGTGTGCAGGGAAACAATCTCGCAACGTCATCGGGCGACACGATCCAGCATGGCAGAATCTTGAGCAGCATCGCGCATCGTTCGGGCTCGCTTTTTAGCTTGTCAAAAATCCGAAAATTGCGCGCGTTGGTTTCATTGCGCCCAAGCAGCTTCGCAAATTCCCGCAATTGAAGTCGCTCAGTTTTATTCGCAGTGCTGACCCGATGGTCGGCGGAATCCCGCAGCAGACAGGTTGCTTTGTCTTTGAGAGCTTCGCGCAGGTTACCAAGCGCTTCACCAACCGCATCCGAGCGTACCTTTGCGTGGCGTTCAGTGCGCTGAATATGTCGTTTTAGCTTCAACCCAGCCCACATCCGCGAGAACACGCCTCGGGCATTGAGAACATCTAGGTCCGCTTTGGCTATCACGTTTTCGGCTATTAATGCGCTTTTTAGCGTCTCCTCGGCCGCTAACCGTGCGTCAACCACGCTCTGGTGCTGCTGCTGTTGGTGTTCGAGCGCTATGCGAGTCTCGTCTGTCGACCGTTCCTTTTGGATGGATTCAAGCCGATCGCTAAGTTGCTTCTTCGAGTCTTTGTCTCTCCGGAGGAGCGTCATTGGCAACTGTGCCATCTCGAGTCCTCGCAGAAGTTCATCGACAACCTGAAGTGCCTTGTCCTTCTGAGATGTGATGAGAACCTTTTTGCCCTGCGCAACGAGATGGCAAGCCAGGTTGGCTATGGTAAGTGACTTTCCTGTACCGGGCGGCCCCTGCACAACCGTAATCCGCGACTTTGGATCATCGACCAGATGTGCGACATGTCTTTGGCTCGGATTTGATGAAAACGGGAAAAACGTCTTTGCGTTACGAGAGAATGCGTCACTCGTCGGCTCTGGAGGGCGCTTGCCGATCATCCATCCAAGCGATGATCGGGCAACATCATCGATGTTGGCTTTTCCGATAGCCTCGAGATCACTCACCAAGAAGTAGCTGGTCTTTGGCGCGATGAACAGTGCGCCTACATCCAGAATCTTGAGCGGCGAAGCGCCCGTGGGCATCCGAGGGGGCGATGTAAGGGCACCGTCAAGCGTGGCATTGCATACCACCCGCAGTTCGCGAACTACTGAGTCGCAGAACGAACGCAGAGCGGATTCGGTCAGCGGCAAGTCCAAAGCCTTTTCGATGAGCCCCGCGAGAGCCTGCTCGCGCGCTTCGGGATCGTGTTCGCTACGAAACGGCAGCGAGTTGAATCGAGGCGTGTCTTCCGAGATAGAAACGCACAGGTTGCCGCCCTCCGCTGTTATCGAAACAGGAATGGTCAAAAGCGGTGCACGATAGACTACGCCCTGAGATTGCCCGACAACATAAGGATAGCCGTACTGCAATTCACGCTCATAGGGGTTCAATTTGAGCGTTGCCATCATCTTCTGGACGCTGGCATGTATCCCTGAATCGCTTGGTATCGCTAAACTGCCATTTCCCGTGAGGAGGGTCTCATTGCCGGCCTCCAGCCATGAAAACTCGTGGCTGCGCTTGTTGGCAGTTGTCCACCTAACATAGGCGGATGAAGCTGTCCTTTGCGTCTTAAGGAGTGCTGCATAGGCACCGGTGAGCGCTTCGACTAGGCCCGTTTGGAATTCCGGACGGGGCGCGTCGGTTGCATCGGTAACTTTAGAGTCGTTCATGTTTCTGATCGCTACGATCCTTCGCCGGTTACCGATGCCTTATCGACGTCCGAAGCTACCCATGATCCGGTACAAGTCCTTGACTAATCAAGGAGAAAAGACAGCGCCGACTCCGCTTCCAAAGTGTTACCCCAGCATAACGCCCACCTTCCCACATAACAACGGAAATGAGCTTCCCTTCACGATAAGTGATCCCAACGCCCCAAGCGAATAGTCCCAATGGCTATCATCGATTTGCCACGGCCGCGGGACTTGAGATTGCCAATAAGCCTCCATCGCCATTCCACAGCGCCGGGAGACCATCAATCCTGATTATCCTGTTTGAAGTGTGCGCTTGATTGTGTGGAGTGTACGCTCGAAATAAAAGCCCAACAGTCGGCGAGAAGCGCATATGCTTGACGCGGAGCACTTTGTTGAGCACGATGCGATTTCTCCATACTTCAGACCTCCAAATTGGAAAAACCTTCGGATTCGTCGATGACGAGACCCTGGCGATCCTACGTGCCGAGCGCTTAGAAGTTATCAGGCGCATCGGTGAGATTGCCGTCTCAAAACAAGCTTCGGCCGTACTCGTGGCCGGCGACATCTACGACAACGTGTACCCAGGCCTCGAAATGCTTCTCCGGCCAATTGAGCGCATGCGCCAGTTTACGGGCGTGGAGTGGCATCTCATCCCTGGCAACCACGACCCGCATATAGCGAATTCACCTTGGGAACGCCTCCTGCGGACCCCACTCCCGCCCAATATTGTCATCCACACCACGTTCGAGCCCCGGCCAATTGGGGACGGCTCAGTGTGGGTGCTTCCGGGAATTCTCAATCATCGCCACATGAGTTCTGACCCAACGACAGCCTTTGATACAGCCGTTACGCCACCCGGCGCCCTACGAATCGGGTTAGCCCATGGCTCGATCCGCTCCTTTGGTTCAACCGAATCCAGCACTAATAACGTTCTCGCCATAGATCGTGCGGCGACGGCAAAGCTGGACTACCTCGCACTCGGCGATTGGCATGGAATGACGCGCATCGATGATCGGACGTGGTACTCGGGTACGCCAGAACCGGATCGCTTTGAGGTGACCACCGGACACGTGCTGCTGGTGGACGTCTCGCCCAATACGGTCCCGATCGTCACCCCACTTGAGTCAAGTCGATTCTTCTGGCACATGGAAGCCGCGACCGTGAACTCTGCATCTGATGTCGTCGCGCTCGAGTCCCATATCCGCGGGCTCAATCCCGACCTCAGTCGCGTACTGGTTGACCTCCGCGTATCCGGCACACTGGATATGGCGGCACGGGAACAGTTTGAGCAAATAATAACTACTGGCCTGGGAAGCGCCCTCCGCGCTCTGAGACTCGACGTTTCAGAACTTTATTTGAAGCCTACAACTGAAGAGTTGGAGGCAATCGATCATATAGGCTTCGTTCGTGTCGCTGCCGACGAACTCGCTGCACTTGCGGGCGATGTCGCCAATCCCCAGCGTGAAATTGCCGCAGAAGCACTTCAACGGCTATACGTTCTCCACATTCGCCACATGGCCGCCATCCAATGAAAATCCGATCCTTGCAATTGGAGAACTTCCGCAAGTTCGTCGACCCAGTGAGCATCACAGGCCTGGTCGACGGAATCAATGTCCTTGCTGAATGCAACGAGTTCGGCAAATCCACCATGCTCGCCGCGATTCGTGGAGTTCTTTTTGAGCGGTACATGTCGAAGGCCGCGGCCGTCACCAGCATGCAGCACTGGGTGAATCGAACCTCGCCAGTGATTGCGATGGAATTTGAGCTTGCCTCCGGACTTTACAAGATCGAGAAGCGCTTCTTGGGCAAGGACCCCTACGCCCGCCTCACATTGCCGGATGGCTCGATTCATCACGGTGAAGCCGCCGAGACGCAGCTGCAGCACGCCCTAAACTTCAGCCAGGCTGGCAAAACCGGCTCAAAAGCAGAGACCACGGGGATTTGGGCCGCGCTCTGGGTGTCACAAAGTGCGTCGGCAGGGCAGGCAGAGTTGTCCGACTCCGCACGGCAAACAATCCACGGATGTTTGGATCAAGAGGTGGGCGCTCTCGCGGGCGGTGCCCGTGGTAAAGCGCTTTTGGGCGACGTCAAGGGCGAATTGGCCAAGATTCAAAATGGAAACGGCAAACCTTCCGGACGATATAAAGCTGCCCTCGACGACTTGCAACAAGCTGAGGCGTCATTAAAGGAACTTGAGGACCGGAAGCAAAGGCTTCACGACGATATCGAACTCCTCGCAACGGCAAAGCGCCGGCGCGCCGACTCTGCCACGGCCGGAGAGGAAGAGCGAACCGACCAGCTTTTGACAGATACTCGCGAGAAGCGAGATGTAGCGCAGAGTTTTGAGGAACAAGAGCGCACCGCAGCAGCGAATTTGAGTCTCTGCGAGAGCCGCGTGGCTGACGCAGTGAGGGATGAGTCGCTGCGCGCAGATCTACAGGCCCGGATCGAGGCGTCCGCCTTGGCGATAGAGAAGTTGACCGAGAGTGAGGTCGCGGCATCTGAGGTCCTGCGAAGTGCGGATCTAGCATTGGCTCAGCAACGGCAATTGCTCGAAACCCTCACAGTGGACTGTGACCGGGCCGCGGGGAAGACGCGCCGCGCACGTGTAACGCTGGAACTTGCGACCACGTCATCATCCTTGATTGCACTCAGAAATAGGCTCCAGATTGCGGAGAACGCCCAGGGCCGCGTCAACTCCCTGACGGCGACCGTAGCCGCCCAGGCTGTAACAGAGGACGGCTTGGCCAACCTCCGTGCCCTAGACAAGGCCTTACGCCAAACTCAGGCAGTTCTCGAAGCTCAGGCAACGCAAGTCACGTTCACCCTGTTGCCTGGTGCCAATGCGAGTGTGACGCTGAACGGGCAACATCCCGGAGATGGCTCTATTCCGATAGTGGAAGATGCTGTCATCGCTATCGATGGCATCGGCCAGATTCGGGTGCAACCCGGCATAAAGGACCGCGAGGCATTGCTTACGCGGCAGTCGACGCAGACCCGCGCACTCCGCACTGCCCTCCAGTCTCTTTCGGTTGAAACCATTGAGCAAGCGGAAGCAGAGCTAGCAGCTCGCCAGTCGTCTGAGCGGCAACTTGAGATCGCTCGGATGGAAGTTATCACCCACACTCCCGCCGATGCCTCTCTAAGGCTGAAGGCGGGGATGGAGAATCTTCGTAATCATATTTCCGTGCTCTCAGCCAGCCTTGACGCTGGTATGATCGCGGCCGGGATTTCCCAACTCCCCGAACTGACTTCGGCACAAGAGAGTTTGACTGAGGCAGTAGCGGAAGAAGCGGACGCCACAGGTAAGGTGGCTGTCACGAGAGCGCCTATTGCGGACCTCGAGCGAGATCAGACCCAAGCCGTTCGTAGTCAGGCCCAGGCGGAGTCCAAGAAAAAGGGCGAGGCCGACGAGCAGCAGAAACTGACTCGCGAGCTAGACCGCCACATTCAGCAGGAATCGAATGAAGTTCTTGCAGAACGGTTGAGCGCGGCAAACTCAGTTCTTATCAGCCAGCGCGACCTGGTCGCGACCATGCAGAGAAATAGACCGGAAGAGACGGTTGCCGCGCTGGATGCACGAATCACGCGCTACCGGCAAGCGAAACTGAACTACGCCACGGCCCGACAGGAACTAAAGCAGGAAATCGCAATTCTTGAGAATCGAATCGAGCGAGAAGAAGGCGTAGACATTGAGGAGCAGGTTGCAGCATGTCAGCGTACCGTCGCCACCCTCGAAGGTGCGTGCCAGCGTTACCGGCGCGAGATAAGCGTCATTGAATTGCTCCTCAAGAGCCTTGAGGCCGCTGAACGAGCGGCCAAGGAGCGATACATGGAACCAATCGTTCGCCGAATCACTCCCTACCTGCAGAAGCTGTTGACCGGGGCTTCAATCAACTGTGACGACAATTTTAAGATCACGAGCATCGATCGGAATCTCCGCGAAGACTTTGACGGACTCTCCGGAGGGACACAAGAGCAAATTGCAGTGCTTACCCGTCTGGCTTTCGCCGACATGCTCGTTGAGCGCGGAAAGCCTGCGATGATCATCCTCGATGACGCCTTAGTGTATTCGGATCCGGACCGGATGGAGCGGATGTTTGATCTCCTTACGCAAGCGGCCGAACGAACTCAGATTCTGATTCTGACTTGCCGTCGTGAAATCTTCGCCCGTCTTGGCGCACACCACCTCAAAGTGGTCTCTGGATCGATGTCATAACCACCAAGCTCCGGTCGTGTGTTTAGACTGTGTGCTGCCCTAAGTTCGAGCAGGTTGTTCGTCGTCCGGCCACGCCCTGCAAGATATCCTCCGGCGTTATCCCTAGACTTGTTGCGTGAAACCGGTTTGTATGCAGGGATTGCGCTAGTGGCTGATTGCTGGCGTCGCCGGAGCCTGGTATTTCCACCCCATTTGGCCAAACCACTGGGTGGTTTGCTTGTTTCACGTCGCGTAGATCGATGAGGCCCACAGAAGCGCACAGGGCACAAGCCGTGGCAACCACGGGAGTCGTGGCCGGCCACCATTCAGGGGTTAGGATCGTAATAGGCGGGGGATGGCGATCAGGCTCGATGATCGCTTTGCTGCAAGCCCGGATACCCCACAGTATGCCAAAACCGAGTACACCCCAGAGCAATAAGCGGGCGGCCATGAAGAGTTCACCTCGGAGGTTAGATGAGAAGGTTGCCGGCACATACTCCTTCGGAACCATCGTCGCGTCTCGCTTTGCTGCACGTTCGCGGTGCCAGGCGACTAGGGCATACATCACCGGCCAAAAAAGGGAGCTTGCAGTTCGTACCACTAACCCGAAAACACACAATGCAATCGCGGAGATTGCGACTTCGACGATTACGGAAACCGCTCTCCATTTCGTCTCGACGAAGTGCCAGTGATCCGCGATGAAGAACATGACACCAATGACTGCAAAGGCAAGGATGGAGTCTCTCCACTCTCTCCACTGGGTCGAGCGCGCGCGAATCAGTGGTTGTTTCATGCACCAAATCGTATATTGGCGGACTACGGCTCACCAAGTTTCTTCTTGACATACTTTCACGAACTGGTGAGCAGGAGTTGATCTGTGAATGACGACGATATTCCGTTTGACGACCAGCCTACGCCTTCCGAATCGGCCGAATCGCTGAAGGCTCTGGACGAACTCTTTCTGATAGCAGGACAGTTTGCGACGCGGGCGGCATACGCAGACCTGCTCCACTTCATCGCTCGATTCAGGATGTACTCCCCATTCAATGCGATGCTGGTTCACACCCAGTTGCCAGGAGCTACCTACGTTGCCACACCCAAACGCTGGGGTCAGCAATATAGGCGCACAATTCGCCCCGGAGCGCGGCCCATCACTATCCTGCAACCCAAGGGGCCGGTGCTCTTCGTCTTCGATGTCAGCGACACTACTCCTTTGCCCGATGCCCTACCGCTTCCGCCGTCCGTCACCGACCCATTCGCAATTCTTTGTGGAACAGAGAATGGCGAACTCGACAAAACGATCGACAACGCAAAGCGGGATGGCGTTCGAGTCCACCAGTGCGAATTCGGTTCCCAGCAGGCCGGTCAAATTGAGACGGTGAATACCAGGGACGTATTCCATGTGCCGGACGACCCATACTTCAAAGGGAAGCGAGAGCCCGTTACAGTGCGCTATGAGTTGTTGCTCAATTCCCGCCAACCCCGCGAGGAGCAATACGCGACTCTTGTCCACGAGCTTGGCCACCTTTACTGTGGCCATCTTGGCAGTCCGAATCAAAAACACTGGCCTGATCGGCGCAAGTTGGATCGGCAAGTGGAGGAGTGTGAGGCGGAATCCATCTCTTACCTTGTGTGTACCCGATCGGGAATCGAGACGCCCTCTGCGGAATACCTTGCTGGCTACCTCGGTGAGGGCGGCAGAATGCCCCCGATCAGCCTTGAAACAGTTATCAAGATGACTGGTTTGATTCAGCGGATGGGGCAGTCCCGGCTGCCATTACGGAAAAGCTCAACGGAAGAGTGAGTGAAAGTGCACCCAGACAACTCAACGACTTCTCGGCTTGTCCCCGCCCAGCTCCGTTTGCCGCCGCCCGCGGACTAATCATCACATCCTGTTCCAGGGCCGTAGCGAAGTACATCAGCCGCTCCACAGAAAATCCCTCCATCTTGTGTCCCGTTTGACGCCGAGAGCCGATTCGCGTGACGCCATCTCTTTTTGCTGACGGCGATGTCGTCGTGCGGAGCCCGGCGACGTGGTGCCACCTCTATAATTCCCGTTCTCTCATTCCCAAGACTGTATTGTCGTCACCCACATGTCCTTCGCCCCGATGATCTTGAATAGGGCCTGCGAGGACCGCCATCACGGGTCTGCGCTTCGCTTCGATTAACGCGCTGGAGAACGCGCGCCCTTGACCGCAGTCTTTCACAGGCCCAGATAATCCGCTATCGGGGCGAAGGACGAAAGAAAACTTTGTTTGGGCAATCACCATCAGTAACGACGCGATCCATCACCACTGCCGGAAGGTATAGTCGCCCGAACTAGAACGGCCGCCACGTCGGTCTTGACTTTCCAGACCTTCTCATAGAAGTCGGGTTTTCAGGGGACTTCGTCAATCGCTAGTTCTCCGACGGTTGTTCGACATGGTCGATGACGAGGGTCTGGACCGGACCGCGGCCACGTTTGATCTTGAGGCCCAGGCGGTCAACCACGTCGTGCACCGCAGTGACCAGGTCGCGGTTCTCAGGATCATCGGGCGGCAGATAGTAGTCGTATGAGTCAGTGATTCCGGTTTGGTTCAGAACGGGAAGCTGGAGATAGGGATCGTGTTCTAACTGAGTCTTCGTCAATCGCCCTTCACAAACAGGGCAACCGTACCGCGAGCAGCATCCTCCGACCACGGGAACACTCTCCAAACGACCTGTCGGACAGCGAGTCTTCCGCCTATGTCGTAGAACATAAAGTCGCCCTGTGCTGGCACTGTCTCTCCGACGCCGAGCTGTCTTGAGTACTCGGGCGTCATGCTCTCAGCGGTGATACTTTCCGGGATGAACGTCGCGGGGTCAATCAACACGGTCATCAGTACTGTCTGCATGGGAGCTTTCTTCTCTTCAGCCATTCACGGAGCTTAGACCTTTGGCTTGTGGAGGGGGACGCAGGGGAATCCAGATGGTAACGCCCCGGTTGTATCGTATCCACAGGCGGTACCGGTTCTTCACAGCAAGGTAACTCCCAACCGGCATAGTCTTAGCAATTGTTGGTGTAAGAATTCATTCGTAGGGCCGATTGGAGGCAGAGTAATGGAAGGTTTCTGGACAGTGCAGTTTGCAGGGATTCAAGGATTCGGCGCTGGCGTGGTTACGCTTATTGGCGGGCAAGTGTTCGGCGGTGATAGCGGGTTTCTCTACACCGGGACGTTCAAAGCCCAGGGAAGCGACTTTTCCGCAGATGTAGCCGTTCGGCGGTATGCCGCAGGAACGCAAAGTGTAATGGGAGTGGACCGGTTCAATCTCACTCTGAAAGGGGCGCTAAACGGCAACACCATCAGCGTCGACGGCGGTGTTGCAGGAACTCCCATGCAGTTCAAGGCAACTCTGACCAAACAAGCCGACCTTCCGCGGTGAACGACGAGACCGTTCGAGCGGGGGCGGAGGCTACCAAAGAAGTTGCGGCGACTACCGGCAAGGCATTGGACCTTGCCGGGAAGTTGTCTTCGTACTTCGACGGCATGATGCGGGAGCTGGGCGGCATCGCCGAAGACAATATGAAGCTCCGGCGCTATAAGAACCGGCTGAAGCTGTTCGCAAAAGCTGAAGAGTTCATGCGTGACAAAGGTCTCGACGGTCCTACACGGGAGATTCCGCCGAAGTTTGCTCTTCCGCTCGTGACATATGCCACTTTGGAGGAAGACGAAGAGCTTCAGGATATTTGGGCGCGTCTGCTAGCGAATGCGGCGGACGCATCCACGCCGGTGGAATTACGCACAGCGTACATCGATATGCTCAAGGACTTGACGGCTTTTGACGTAAAGATTTTGTCGATGCTCGCTAAGCTCTCGGTGTCGGACTTACCGCAACCTTATCCTCCGTCAATCGAGACATGGGACTTGCCCAAAGACGCGCGTGTTCAGACGACGCTGAGCGGAGAAGCGGGGTTGCTCGCGCCGGAGGTAAGCACGTCTCTTAGCAACTTGGCTCGGGCGGGCTGCATTTCCCCGACGTATGGATATGGGGGAATGCCTCTGCTCACTCTAGTAAGCATCACGCCTTTGGGGATTGGCCTATATCGTGCGTGTGCTGGTTAGGGCCGCTGCGATTGTGCCGTTTGCAGCCGTAGTCGCGGTGTTGCTGATTTTGAAGAGACAAAGGAAGGGGAAGATGAACGTCACAACGGAGAAGGCGAACTTAGGGAACATCCAAACCGCATGTGCTCAACTGATCCGGCTTGGGGAGGAAATAGTCCATTCACTCAATCAGGCAAACCCGAAGACAGACCGAGTGATGCTATTCCAGCTATCAGCCCTCAGAGCGATTCGGCTGGCGAGCGCCTGCCTTCTGTTGGATGAGAATGGATACGTTGAAGAGGTGCTGGCACTAACCAGAACTCTGAGTGAAGTCGCAATCAATGCGTGCTACCTACAGATGGCAGCGGACCAGGAAGTCGCAAGCTTTCGCGTATTCGATATTCAAAAGAGCTTTCGCATGTCGGAGAACCTTGCAAAGAAGATGGATGCGACAGACACTATCTCGGATCAAGAGCGGGTCAAGCTGCAAGGGATCGCAGCAGCGGCAAGGACCAAGAGCCAGCGCAAAGACAACGACATGAGCTGGAGTACAGACCATGTTGCGATACGAGCGGAAAAACTGGATAAGACAATGGCTTCGGGAACCGAGATGTTTTCTCTTCTGAAGGGTTCGACCTACGAGTTCGCTCATCCCTTCGTCCACGGAACATATCAGTCGTTCCGCGCTGTCAGCCGATTGATGTCGAAAGGTACATTCCCCGCTGATGGTGACAGAGAGACGGAGCGGATTCAGGCATTGGGGGGAGTGAATCAATGCCTGTTCGCCTTGTGTGTATATGCTCACGTAAAGCTCGGGCTACCCATCGAAGCTGAGATACACGAAGCTTCCCGAATCAACCTCGCGCCTTAGCCCGTTTACTGACCGCTGCTTAGCTTGTATGCCAGCGGCAAACGCATGTTCCTTCCGAGTCACCAATGGGTTGTAGTGCCGTCCTGCCTTCTAGTGGTCTTTCTCATGCCTCTCTTTTACTTTCGCTTAGGTGGTCTCGTGTTCGCTCAGTTGTGGCGGCCTAAGTCGGGGAACAGCGCAGACTAGCGCGGCACTGACCCACTATTTGCTTCTGCGGCTGCTAGGCAACGGCTTTCAAAGCTTCGTATTCCGCCATGTCGTCCGTAAAGTCGAGGACGAGCTGTATCGGCTCCCCCGTGTTCTGGTTATCGTTATAGCTGTCTACGTCCGTCTTGAGTTGTCGGCAGTCTCCGACGATTCCTTGCCGCCTCTGCTGAAAGGAACGCTCGATATGCTCCCGCGTAGCCGCTCGCAGATCGGCCCAAAGAGCGAATTGCTTGCCGCCGCGTTCATAGGTAGCGACATGCTTTGTGCGGACGCGGCGACCCTGGGGATCGACATGAAAGTCGGCTCGCATGGCCCGCGAAAAGTCTTCGGCCAGGCGGTTCACAATCGTTGACCGCTGAGGCTGACACAGGTCGTTGTCATAAGCCCAAGAAGCAAGGTCATGCATCGTGAAGGGCTGCATATGCCCATCCTTCTCATAACGGCGATAGAGGCTCTGGAGCTGTTCGTTGTACGACATGGCTTCTCCTAGTGCGCGTTTGAAAGAATGCTGCCGAAACCGTCCGTGAGTGCAACTTCCGTAAGGATGGGGCGGATTCTCGCCAACATTTCTCTGCTGTGCGAGAAAGGGATCATCTTGCGGTGCTGAAGCTGCCCGACAACCAGGCCGGGATGAACATTTAGCTTGGCCGCAAACGCCTGGATGCGGGTTTTCGAAAACAGGGGGCGGACTCGCGCGATAAATCCATCCAGTTCCGATCTGGGGATAGAGAAACCGGAGGCAAACTCATCTGCCTTCAACTCAGCTTCCGGCTTCGCTACAGAGGAGTCGGCCTCATCTCCAACCAAGTCGAAGTCGACGATATCGCTCGTCAGCCCATCCTTGTACTTCACATGAGCGCATTCGTGCAGTAGCGTATGCCAGAAGGCGTCGATACGGTCATACCGCAACGAAAGCGCGATGACCGGGGAATCAGGATTCAGCCAGAGGCATACCCCGTCGATCCTCGTGGAGGGCAAGGTTTCCACAATCAGAAAACGTACGCCTGCACGGGCCAGGACCGCCGGGACTTGCCGAACGGCGTCCGTATCTCGGAGCATCGTCCTGAGTTGGCCTAACGCAGATGCAAAGGCCATTTCAGAGAATGTCTTGACCTCCATTGCCTCTGCAAGTTGCCGCACACGGCAGAGCCAGGCGGCTTCTGGAGCTGTCAATTCTTCGTAAGATGATGCCTTGCGAGCTGCATGAGCGAGTTGTGGCATCGGTGCATCCAGGGATGGTTTGCCGTAAAAGCTGCAAACGCTCTTCTCCAATACGTCGATGTTGTCAGTAGGCTGAATCCAGGATCGGCGTGTCATCTCTTTCACTGGAGCCATCTCGTACAGCTTGGCGCGGCGGGCGACAGCATTGCTGCTGTCGCCTGTCACCTTGGAGAGCTGATATGAGCTCTCCAAGTTCAGCCAAAACTGCGCGCCCGTCCCAAAAGCCTGACCGAGCCCCTTTGCCGTCTCTGGGGTTATGGCTCGCTTGCCGGCAATTAGTTCACTCACGAGCCGACCAGGACGGCCGAGCACTTCGGCGAGCTCAATCTGGCTCCAGCCACGTGCCTCAATCTCATCCTTGATCAGTTCTCCCGGCGAGAAGACCTCTGCCGGCGTTCTTTCCATCATTTCCATGGTCGCTACCCCTCTCCCAAGGTCGCTTCCCCACTGCACATCAGTGGTAATCCTCAATGCTGATCACGGCTACGAGTTTGTTGGGTGCGATCCCTTCGAACTCGATGATCAGCCGCCATTGCTTGTTAAGCCGCATGGAGTGCTGGTGACTCCGGTCGCCCTTCAGCTTTTCGAAGTGCAAAGACTTCAAGTTGTAGAACACCCGCTCATCCGATGCCGACCGGATGATCTGCAGGCATTTTCGGTAGGCGCGAACAATCTCGCGTGAAAAGCCGGCATCGAACGCGCCGTCGGTCTCCAAACGGTCAAGTTTCTGCTCTTTGAACCGGATCTCCACGCTGGCATGAAACTCCTAACCACCATTTCAGTATAGTACAATTACACAAGATGTAACGAAGAATTAGTGATATCAGAAGGAGTTCATATGAACCGAACTGGCCTAGACGGTCGTCAACGCGATCAGAACCCACCCAAAGCCGGCGAGATTCGCCAAAAGCAGGGCAACACGCTCAATAAGAACTTGCCCACCCCCATCCCGCAGTTCTCGCCAAATGCAAAGCTAAGCACCATGCGCAAGGAGACCGGCAAGACGAGTGAACGAGCGGTGAGGCAAGCGGCGAAGAACCGCTGAATGAAGGGTCAACTGATCAACTCATTCCGGCGGCGCTCGGCGGGAGCGGAACCTCTGGCCAGAGCCGTTCGGCAGCCAAAGGGAAGTTCACATAAAAGACCGCCTCGGTTGCGCGACGGAACCGGGCCGATGCGCGAGGCGCGGGGGCGAAATTGCCTACGACCAAATCGTGGCTTACCGACAATACATTGGTCGCAAGTCGCCGCCGAGACGCCCTTTCGCGGCCGGCCACGGTGCCGAGTGAGTTTAAGTCAGGAGTTGCTAGATTTCTGCCACGGATCACCCATCTTTATGCCGAGATCCGATTACGCGAACAAATTTCATCATGATACCAATGCCGCATGGGAGACAGAGACAATCAAAGATCGAGCTGATCGACGAGACCACGGGCCACGCGCAGATGTTTCCGAGCCGCGACCCCGTGCGCTCCGGCCGGTCGGCTCCGGTGTCGCCCGTCGATGGACTGCAAAGCCTGAGTTTCTGGCGCCGCGCTACACGACGCTTGGAAGAATTAGTTATGGTTCGCGCATAGTCAGAACACGAATAATTCCGCTGCAATACTCAACCGCAGCCTGTACACTTGCGGCTACGCTATAGCCAGGAGCAGAGATTTATATATGGCTCATAATCCCTCGAAATTTGCCATGGGCGTCAGTGCTAAGCTGGCAGCACGATCTAGGCATGTATGCACGTTCTTCGGCGCTGGCATTTCCAAAGCCTGCGGCCTTCCTGATGTGGCTCAGCTTCAAGCCAAGGTGTTGGCGGATCTTAGCGCGGCGGAAAAAGCGCTGTTTGAAACGCAGCTATCAGGCCGAAATCTCGAGCAAGCTCTCAGTAGATTAAGACGCATCTCAGCCTTGCTGACCGGAGCGGCTACCTTAGAAGGGCTTACGGCCACCACGTCGGCAGCGCTCGATAAGAGCGTTTGTCAGGCAATCGTTATAGAGCTGGACCTGGCGTCCGCTGATACGAAGCCGGTCAAGGACTTCGCGGCCTGGGCTGCGCGGACTAACTATCACGCGCCGCTTGAAGTCTTCACCGTCAATTACGATCTCCTGCTAGAAACAGCTTTTGAGGAGTTCCAAGTCCCGTACTTTGACGGATTCGTGGGGACCCTCCGTTCACGTTTTAGGACGGACTTGGTCGAGCCGCTGCCCGGCTCGGATTGCATGCCGTCGTTTTTTACGCGGCTATGGAAGCTGCACGGATCGCTTAATTGGGAATGGGACGATGGACACAAAATTTATAGGTGTGGGCACGCTGTCAAGGAAAGCGCGGCCATCTACCCGTCCGACACTAAATACGACGAGTCACGCCGCATGCCTTTTGTGGTTTTGCAGGACCGCTTTCGGCGGGCTCTTCACCATCCGGAAACTCTGACTCTTGTATCCGGCTACGCATTTGGCGATGACCACCTGAACGAGATTATCTTTGACGCGGCGACGCGCAGGGAACGGTCGGAAATCATCGTCTTTTGCTACGACGCCATACCTCAGCCTCTTATCGACCGGGCATTAATAACCCCCAACATCCAGGTCGCAAGCGCAACTGAAGCAATAATTGGCGGCATACGCGCACCTTGGGCAGGAGGAGAAGAAACACCTGAAAACATCTGGCATGAAGATCGGTTTCTGCTCGGCGATTTCAAGCATCTTGCTGCATATCTGGCGAAGAGTGCCACTAAAGACGACGATTTGCTGGCCGTGCCGAATACTGCCGCAACCCCCGTGGGGCCTGTAGCTACTGGATCGGTTACAAATGCCTGAGCGCGACCCGACTTGTATTGGCAAGGTACGCCATGTGCTCGGCGCAACGGTAACCGTCGCGCTAGATGATGATCTTGCTGGTATCGCTCCTATTTATCGCGGGCATCTTCAGCCCATTGGGCAGATAGGTTCTCTTATTCGCATCCCGCAAGGTCTCGTCGACCTAATTGGATCTGTGTCACTTGTTGGAATCGCCGAATTATCAGGTGCGCCGTTGCCCGCCGACACCGTGCAACGAGATGAGCGGTGGCTGCAGATTCAGCTTCTTGGCGAAATCGACCGGGCGACAGGAAAATTCCACCGAGGCGTCGGATCTTATCCTGGTCTCGATGATTCAGTCCACTTCGCAACAGCTACTCAGCTATCTGCAATTTTCCCTGCGGCTGGCAAAGATTATTTGATGCTGGGCTGTCTCGCTGCTGCTGAAGAAGTTCCTGTCTGCCTCAATGCAGCGAAGTTGGTGACACGGCACGCCGCTATTGTCGGCTCAACTGGCTCCGGCAAAACAAGCGCCGTGGCATCTCTGCTACAAAGTTTTGTTAGCGGAGGTTGGAAAGCCGCAAATATCGTCGTTATCGATCCGCACGGTGAGTACGCACAAGCACTCGGCAATAGCGCCTCGGTTCGAAGTGTGTTGGGCGAGGGAGAAAGCCGTCTGCGCGTTCCATACTGGGCGCTCCCTGCCTCTGAAATTTTGACCATCTTCGCTGGAACGCAGGGCGGCGGAACTTTCTCAAAACGATTTTCAGAGCTGGTAGCGCAAAGTAGAAAGGCGTTTGTCGAAGCCTCTACCTGGCTAAATTTGGACCCATCAGCAGTGACTTCCGATACACCAATCCCGTTCGACATTAGGCCTATATGGCACACACTTGACTATGAAAATCGAGAGACCAGAACAAGCAAAAATGATCCGACTACCGTTTGCGTCGTCAATCCTGGTAATGCTCAAAATCTCCAGCCGGCTACTTTTCAACCTTACGGCCCAGGTGGACAACCGCCTCACCAAAGCCCAGTGTATGGCGTGTACGGCGTCACTCCTGAATTGCTGAGGCTCGGTCTATTGAACCCGCAACTCAGATTCTTCCAAGAGCCCCTGGGCACGGCCGAAGGCCCTGATCCCTTGATCGACGTGCTTCAGGAATGGCTAGGAAAAGCTCTTCCAGTTTCGGTTCTTGATTTCAGTGGTGTGCCGGCGGTAGCTGCCGATTTGGCTATCGGGGTGATTTTAAACTTACTCTTTGAAGTGTCTATCCGTAGCGAAAAAGGCGGACCAGGCGTAGGGCGCGCAAGCCCCGTGTTAGTAGTGCTCGAAGAAGCCCATCGATATCTCGGGGAAAGCGCGTGTGCCCTCACTCGGAATTCAGCAAACAAGATTGCGCGGGAGGGGAGAAAATACGGGATCGGTCTCATGCTCGTCACGCAACGCCCCACAGAGCTGCCCGATACCGCGTTGTCGCAATGTGGAACATTGATCTCCTTGCGGCTCTCGAACAGTCAGGATCAAGGAGCAATCCGGGCAGCTTTGCCGGACACAGTCGCAGGATTAGCAGCTATTCTCCCGTCCTTGCGCACGGGAGAGGCAATCGTAACTGGCGAAGCCGTCGTGCTGCCGGCGCGCGCGCTGCTTACGCGGCCGAACCCGGAACCTCACGCTGAAGATCCGTCTTTGGAGCCATGGAGAGCTGAACCCGCCGCTCCTGACCTCCAAGCGTCCTTGCAACAATGGCGCGGGATATATGAGGGTGAAAATGTTTGAATGGATTCCTATCGTCTCGCAGGCAATGACCGCGATTGGCTATGATCCAGAAGCCGAAACCATCTATATCCGGTTCACGGACGGCAAAGAATGGTGGTACTCCGCATGTCCGCAACAAGTCTGGGACGACTTTACCGCACCGGGGGTGTCTGCTGGGAAATTTCTACAGAGCGTTCTCAAACCGAAGCCTAATGGCAGGTATGCATCGTAGTGTGACGCCTGACCCGTCTAGGTTTTCGGGTCCATTTGGATATACGATAAAGGTCGATATCATATATCCGTTGCGTTCTAAAAATTCCGCCTGATCGCGTATCTAGGGTGCCCGGAAGTCTGCTCTCTTCATCTCCTTTCGACATTTGGGAGTCAAGGCATTGCGTGGGGTAATCGCATCCCTGGTCCGGACGGACTCCCCCTTTCCCTGATACAACGGAGATTAGCCGTAGGTGAGATGGGCAAGTCGAGGCGCCGGTCGCGGTGTTACGCTAATCCTGCTGACCCCATGACTTTCGACATAAGAAAAATGGCCGTCTTTGGCGCTGCCTTTGGTGTTGCCGTCGTCCTCTCCACAGTGGCGGTGTACTGGTTGGCCTCGCGTCCAAAAGGGTGGGACGCGAGATCGATCAAATGCGACCGGCTGACTATTTTGCCGACGTACACCGATGTTCCCGCGAACCCCGCTACCGGTGAAAAAGAACGTTTCGAGGTATCGGGCTTCAGTGTTGAGTTTGTTCTAGAGAACACTACGCGCAACGACTATACGGTGCCGGTAGACCTCAAACTGTTTGCTCGTGAAGAACCATCATTGGCCCTTACCGAAACCCAGGTGAAGCTCCCTCATCCCTATGTCATTCCGGCCAAAGAGCGGGCCGAGGTAGATGCAAGTATGGACTACTCGTGTGGAAATACAGACGAGGCGGGAAAGATAACGCAGCGCCCTGAACAGGAATGTTTCAACGATGCGTTTGTGCGCATATCCGGTTTTGTTGGCTTCGATTCTTCGACCCATACGCGGCTCGACCTACCAAAGCCCACATTTTCGCCGGGTATGGCGGCAGCAGCTAAAGCGCTCGCTAAATAGGGGTAGACCCAACATTTGCCTGTCACCAGGGGCAATCTGTCATCCAGTCCGAGCCAGTCTGCTCTGTATCTAGGTAGAATCCATCTATCAAAGCTGGCTAGCGAGGTTGTGGATTGGGCATGTACCTGACGGTGACGAGTGTACAGGAAGGCCAAGAGCAGTACAGATTCCTATGGGGATTCTATGTGAGGGGATTCAAGCCTTGGCATCATTGCCAGAAGTGCTTTCTGGGAACACGAGCCGATGGTATCTGTCCTTCGATGAAAAACGTCCCGAGATTGCCATTGCTGAGATCCATGGATTATTTCTACTTGTGCGGCTACGCTAAGGGTCCGGCAGCCAACCGCGGCGCTAACAATTTGCACCTCGCAGTTGAGCCAGCGGATGGAGAAACTGCAACAATCACTTCGAACTACGGCCCTGTCTTCACCTTTGAGGACGCCAGACGGATCGTCATTCCGGAATCAAATGCGCCTCGCGCAGCTTATGGTGAATTTGATTACCGCTGCATGAACTTCCGCTTTGGACAGCTCATGTACCCGACGAACCTGACTGGACCAGCTGCTGCTGCTGATAAGACTCCGATCCTGAGGGCTCGATAAGAAAATCGCCCAGGACGAGGCGCAGCCGTCCGTGGGATTCTTCGGTAGGCTCTTTCGTCGTTAATCACATTCATGGGCATCCGAACCGTCTCTTTGGGCCTTAAGTCGGTTCACCGTTCGGTTGCTCTCCGGAGGCCAACTTCAACGGCCTTTGCCCGCTCTCGTCAGCTCTAGCACTTGTTAACCTCCGGCCCAAGCGCATTAGAGCTGGCCCATCGCGCCAGTCCGATGATTGTCTCGAACGCGAGTTCCTCACCGGCGCGCACCTTGAGGACTAACTTTCGGGCTTTGAGCTCTTCGCTCAATCCCGGCTTGGTCGCCAACGACACGGACCAGATGCAGAGGCACCGTGCATTACACAGATAGATCTCGCCTCCGTCATCGGTCAGGACGTAGCCGTCCTCGGGCACGGCAGCCAGGTCGTAGGAGCAGATTCGTCGCTTCATCGTTCGGCTCGCTCCTGACGACTGGATTAGAAGCCCAGACCATCATTAACAGCTACCGCCAGTTCCTCGGGATTCTGATGCGGCTCGGACTTGGATTGTATCTGGCGCCCATTCCGCGGCCAAGCTCAGAACAGTTTGTGTTCTATTGTGGGGCTGTACATACGCAACTCCGAGCAGCAGACTCATGCCTTCAAATTCGCCCGTCCCCGTGAGGGTGAATTGCACGCCAGTGGCCACACTTCATCGGCGCTCGATTCGATTGCGATCTGCAATCCTGGGCGGTCCAAACGCTTCCCGCCTCCCACACAAGACCTAAATATCCAAAGGAGATTCCTTGCCAGAAACACGCGTGGGCTATTGGTATGCCACCGGCCCAGCCGACAAACAGTACACACTCGGCGATCCGGACTTCAACCTTCACACCGTTGTCAGCGACACGTCCCAATTCGTCGCGCACGTAACCGTCGAGAATGCGGCTGCCCAGCAGTTCCCTGTCCCGTTGTCGCTGATCGAAACGATCGCGGCCCCAAAAGGACACACCTACTCCCAGTCTGAGCGCAAGTTCGTCAAAATGGTGAAAACCGCCGCTGTGTGAGGCCCCAGGAGCGACCGCTGGAGATTCCGGCAACCCCTAGCACCTCCCAAATCGTTGATTTCTACCCTCACTCCGACGTGGCCGCATCAGGCTGAGGCTCAACCTCCTCAGCCTGGTCGACGTCGTCCGCGACACCGCTGTACATCGATGGGAAGGCTTTCTCAAGAGCCCCTTCCTTGTACAGATCCTCGAGGCTGCTCACACCGAAGGTTTCGAGGAACAGTGGTGTGGTGCGCCAGTACTTCTCGCGGTGCGGTCCGAGCTGCGCCGTGCGCGCCACCAGCTTGCGATCGCGCAGGGTCTGGAGGGTGGCCGTACTCTCGATGCCCCGGATTTCATTGATCTCGGAGATGCTCACCGGCTGCTTCATGGCGATGATGGCCACCACTTCGATGGCTTGCTCAGAGATGGGCCTGGGCGCCCACTCAGGGATCGCGGCTTTGGGGAGTGCCGCGAACTGCGGCTTCGACTCCAGCCGAATGCCATGAGCGCGCCGGCGCACTTGCCAGCCACGGTCGGCCGCGGCGAGGTCCGCCTCTAACTCCTCGAGCACATCCTCCGCCGCGCGCTCGTCGACGCCAAGGCCCCGTGCCAGGTCGCTCAACGTCAGCGCACGATGGGCGCTCCCGAGGATGACTTCAAGACCCGCCTTCAGTTCCCACGATTCCATTGCCCCTCCAGTTCCATTACCATTCACAGTCCCAACTTGCTCATCGCAGTCTGCTTATCCTCTTGATCGGCGCGCGCATAGCGGTGAACCATCTCCGCCGAGGTGTGACCGGTCTGCTTCATGATTTGGAGATCCGTCGCACCATTCGCTGAGGCCTCCGTCACGAACCCGGCACGCAAGGAGTGGCCGCCGTACAAATCCGGAGACCCGAGCGTTGTCTTCTTAACTAGCCTCTTGATCAGCTTACCGATGGAGTTAGGGTGCAACCCCTTGCCGATGCTCCCATGGCGCCCGACGCTGCGAAATACCAGGCCTTCCCTTACCTGGGAGATCTTCAGCCAATTTTCGAGCGCCGTCACCGGGCAGGTCTGCTTGTGAACGCCCCACAGAATCTCAATCGTTCGCCCCCTGGCCTCCTGGTCGGTCTTCGAGCGCGGCAGGTGGATGGTGATGCCCTTCCTGTGCCAGGTCACGTCCTCGAACCGCATGGCGGCCAGCTCCGACCGCCGCAGGGCGCCGGCGAAGCCGATCAGCACGAGCGCCTTGTCGCGCGCCGCCGCGATCGGACCATCGAGGACCTTCAGGACTTCGACGATGCGCTCCCGCGTCAGCGGCTCTTTCCTCTGCTGCTTCATCCCCAGCCGCCGCTGGATCCCGTGGAGGGTGTCCGCTACCCCCGGGTTGTTGTTCAAGCTCGCCGGCGAGGCGAACTTCTCAATCTTGTGCATCCGGTTGATCGAGGTCAGGCGGCGGATGATGGTGGCTGGCCTCCGCGGCTTCGCGCCGTCCCCAGGCTTCGCCAAGTCGGTGATGTAGCGCGCGACGGTGCCGGGTACGGCCGGAAGGGACAGAAGTCCGCTCTTCTCGCACCACCCGACGAAGTGCTTCCAGTCCGACAGGTAGGCGCGCTGGGTTGCCGGCGCCTTGGACGCCCGGATATATTCCTCGACCATCCGATCGGTTTCATGCATCGGATCGCCCTGCTGCGAGGCCGGGAGGAACTCGGCGCCGCGCGGCACAATCGCCAGCGCGGCCCCGGCCGAAGACAGACCTCCCTCTTCGGAGCCGGCGTCGTGTGGTGTAGGCGGCAAAATCTCGGGGTCCAGGCTCACAGGGCCTCTTTTCTCAGTGCGGCTATGGCGGATGCGTAGAAATTGCATTTTCCACTCTAAGGGATGATAATGCCTTCTTATCATCCCTTATAGGGTACTACTATTTTGCCTTAATGCGCAATAACCAATATCGAACATGGTATAGTGTTCCCATGCCCGCCCGGCCCCGCTGGCACTCTAAACTCGACGATATCCGCCAAAGCCTCACCGACATGGACGCGCCGGTGATCGACCGCCCAACCATCGAGCAACTCTTCGGTGTCGGCCGGCGCCAGGCCAACAACTTGATCCGGATCCACCACGGCTATCAGGTCGGCACCTCCAAGGTGGTCGCCCGGGACAAGTTGCTGGCCGGATTGGAGAGGATGGGGGCGCACCGCGGCGTGGCCACCGCCGAGACCACACGCAAGTCCAGGCTCATCGAGGCGCTCGAGGCTATCCAGCGCAGGCCCCGCCCCCGGAGGATCCCGCCTCCGCCGCTGCGCCAGGGGAGCACTTCCCTGCCCCAGGGCTTCACCGTGTCGGCCCCTGGCGAGCTGAGACTCCAATTCTCGACGCCGGAGGAGTTGCTCGGACGCATCCAGAGTCTGCTCGAAGCCGCGGTGAAGGACTTCGCGAGCTTCGAATTGTGCCTGGAGCTCCCTTCTCTCGGAGTTGCGTATGTACAGCCGCGAGAAACACCACTGGCACCCGAGGCCGGCCTGGAGCCGGCCATCCCAAACCAGGGAGGTCTCCATGGCTGAAGAGTCGTCCGGCCGCCTCACCATCTCGCTCGCCTGTTACGACGGTCCCTTCGACGTGCTCATCTCCCTGATCCGCCGGAATGAATGGTCGATCGACGACCTCCCCGTGCTTGAAATCACGCGCCAGTTTCTGGCCCACATCAAAGCGGCCGAAGATATGGATGCGGAGCTGGGCGGCGAGTTCGTAGAGACAGCGTCCTGGCTGGTCCTGCTGAAATCGCGGAGCATGCTTCCGAGCGAGGCCAATGAGCCACTGCCCAAGGACGAGTTGCGCCGGGCCGTCCTCGACCACGCCACCCTCCGAGCGGCAACCGATCTCCTCCGCGGAGGATACGACCGCAACGTATATCCCGGCCGCGACGGCGCCCTTCCGGCCGGGCGCAAGGATCGAATCCTGCCGGTCTCGCTCGACGATGCGCCCACCGTTGTCGATGTCCTCGCTAAAGCTCGGGAAGCGGTCGCCGTAGCGCGGGCGGCTTCGTCGTTCTCACATCAGGATACGCAGGGTCCAACCGTTGAGCAGCAGTTCACCTGGATCAGAGTCAAGTTGGCAGAGGTCCCCATCAACACGGCCGTCAATACAGCCCAATGGTTCGCGGAGCAGACGGGCGATGGTGCGCGCGCAGCGCTGCTGCTGGCGCTGCTCGAACTGACACGCAGGGGATTTGTATTGCTGAACCAGACCCACGAGGCCGCGCCAATCCGCATCAAGGCCCTGTGCGAAGTGCCCGAAGACATGCAGGTCGAGGAACAAGCGTTTGAATTGACCGCTTGAATTGCGTTGACCAATCCATCAGCTTGTCGATGATGGTGTCGCAGAACCTGCCGACGCTCCCTACCAATATTGACTAGAGTGGTTCCACTTCCGCTCATCGTAGGCATTTCTCCGGGTTTTCTCGGTTCCACCTCGTTTAATCGCTAGCTTGTGTGACAACCATCACTTCACACCACCGGCTCTGTTCGATCAATAGCAGCATCTGGCTCCACGGCGATCTAAACCTCAGAGATCCAGAGGACACCATAACGACCCAGGACACAAGTCAACTGACGAGATGCTCAGTCCACATCTGTAGATCACACGCCATACAATCTGCCACCTAACCACACTATCGCCCCGGCCGCGGCGTCGCATCATAGCGCTCTCGAACGCAGAAAGTGGCGGCATTGGTGGGAGTGTTCAGGACTAAGTTCCTGCTGCAGAGGTGGTTACTTATCCATCTGCCACCCAACCACACTATTCGCCTTGTTTGCGGGGACGGATTTGCGTGCCGCTTTAGTGTGCTCAGGTGGCAGATTATAGCCTATCTCACTCTTTTCAATATACTTATAAGTTCAACTGCCACCCGACCACACTACGTCCATTACCATCGAGCCGGGGACAAGGAACCGGTTCAAGCGATCTTAGTGTGCTTGGGTGGCAGTTGGACTATATATGCTTATCTTTCTGCTGTTTACGCTCTTCCGCTGCCACCAGAGCACACTATTGGCAAGCTAAGAGGTGCAGCGCGCACTCGTGACACATCTCCTGCAGGTGTGCTCAGGTGGCAGCTACTGACGTACGCCATTCATTTCAAGTAGTTTAGGCAGCACTCATTCCATGAATCTAGCCATACAGGAGCAGGTCCACCACCATGAGGAATCGGCCCGCAGGCCCGGTCGCGCACGCGTTCCGATCTTTCACAATCTCTTATACTTACGAGAATATCTGCCACCTAAGCACACTACGCCAGGCCGTGCACGCCCAATCCAATGTGCCAATGGGCGCGCTATTTGGTTTAGCTATCAGCCATTTACCTCAGAAGCTGCCACCCAACCACACTACTGCTTCGAGAGAGAGCGCAGGGCCAGCATTACGATCCAGCAGTAGAGTAGTGTGCTTAGACGGCAGATCAACCACTATCATGCCTATTATGTGCGGCTTACCCTTAGCTGCTGCCATCTGAGCACACCACTAGGGCGTTCCGAACGCCGGGCCCGATCACTGCATGTCGGCTTAGATAGCTACAACGCGGACGGGAGTATGCACGGAGGGGCATCCAGACGATCCAGCTCGCGGGCGGGGCGTAACCCCCGCAGATGATGTGCCTGGATCGTCAATGGTGTGTCTGGGTGGCAGTTTTTAGTGTGTTTAGGTGGCAGTTTCTAGTGTGCTCAGGAGACAACAATAGTGTGCCCAGTTGGCAGGGCCATAGTGTGGCCGGGCGGCGGTCGTAGTGTTCCCTCGTGGCGCCCATAGTGTGCTCAGGTGGCAAAAAAACATATCTATCATGCTTAGTTTCATCGAGTTGCAGAAAATCATAGCCGTTAATTGTCTTTACAGTTGTTGCTTATTCCTATAAACATTCAATCAAACATACGGAGGCGTGGGTTTCATGGCAAAGTCAAAGTCGAAGGCACTGGCGAACTCTCCTACACTCATGCCGATTGATGTTGAAGTCGAACTCATTCTGTTCGAAAAGAATCTGCTGAATGTTGGACTCTTCGCCGCCAGCGACCCACGAAACAAGGTCGAGACCCACCGCAGAATTGAGAAGGAAGTAATTCGCAATGGGCACAACGTCAAGGTCGCGGCTGTGTTTCGTTGTCCTCCAGAGTACGGACTTCCGACTACGAGCGATCGTGACAAGACCATTGCCTTTCTGAGAATCATCAATGAAGACAGGGCGCGCAATGGCACTCTCGCAAATCCATTTCGGTTTTCCGGTTATCGAATGATTCAAGAATTAGGCCTTACTAGAAATGCTGGCATCTACGAGGATATTTTGCGGTGGGGCCAACGGATGGCCAACACCACGATCACGTCTGAGCAAGTGGTGTTCCTGGCTAGCAAGAAGGTGTTTTCCAATGACACGTTGCACGTGTTTGAGAAGTTTCGGCGATATGGCACGAGCGATCTGGATGATGGCAACAAGCAACTAGGTTTTGAAGTGGTCCTTGCCGATTGGTTTCTTGAGAACCTTAACCAGCGATTTGTTGTGCCCCAAGATTTTAGCGCATACAAAAAGTTGGGCAGGCCGATATCGAAAGGCATCTTCGGGTACTTACACTTAGCTTTCTTCGCGAGCGGCGGGCGTCCCGTCGAGAAAAATTATGCGGATCTATGTAGTGAACTCGGGATCGCGACATACACGGCCATTTCGAAAATCAGGTCGACGTTGGTGGCGTCCCTAGATGAATTGGTAAATATCCAATATCTCTCGAAGTGGGCGATCGATCCACTGATTGGCAAACGTGGCTACAAGATCGTTTTCACTGCCGGTCCCGAGTTGATGAAGTTTCTTAGCAAGAACCGATCCGATCGTCAGCTCCCGTCCGACGCCGGCGCGGGCGCGGGGCCCACGATCTTGCGCCCACTTGGCGATTCAGACATGACCGCGGTCAAAGCACTCCTCGATCATGGCGTGACGCCAGACAAAGCAGTCTCCCTGGTCCAGATTTATGGGTCCCAGAGAGTGTCTGACGTCGTGGACTACCAAGAATCGCAAATAAACGCAAGGAACTCTCGAGTGCAGAACCCTGCGGGGTTGATCATCTATTCCCTTGAGAGCAATCTTCCAATACCGGCAAGATTCGTAACTTCGAGGATCCGGAAGGAGATCGACGAGCGCACTAATGCCGAACGCGAGGGACTCCAGCGCGAGAGCAGCCTTCGAGTGTCGTACGAAGAGTGGAAGGATGAAAGACTCAGTCAGGCATTTGAAGAGAAGTATCCCGCCTCAGTCTTGCCTGCGACGCTGGCAACAATCATTGCGAAGCGCAAGGAAGACGACATTTTCAGGCGGGTAAACCATCAACAGCGGCTAGATCTGGCTACCCAATTGATAAAGAAGGAAATCCGCGACGAATTGAATTTCCCAAGCTTCGAGGATTGGTCTGCGGGACAGACTCAAGCCAATCTCTTCGGCTGAACGGTGGCCCAGATGTGCTCTTTAGGCGCGCTAGCATCGTCTAGGGGCGGTAGGCGTTATTTTGTGGGCGCTTAGTACCCCGGAGCAGCGACATGGTGGTTTGCCCGGCACCAAGCGCCTATTTTGGGGTATCGGGCAGTCCCCTTCCCTAGCCCGTCTCGCGATATTCGCAGCTTGTAGCCGAAACCAATGGGCTACCTCTCGCTTTTTTGCCTGAGAGATAGCCCCCTGCTGCAGTATGAGTTGACGGTCTTCAGTTAGGTCTTCGCCCTCGGCCTCGGTAGCGGCTGTGTGAGAACCTCGAAACCCTTCTTGTGCGAGTACTTGTTCTCATGGCACCACGACTGAAACTTATTCCAATCAGATATATGGACACGAATGGTCTTGAGAAACGTCTCCTTTGTATCGGTTGCGATCCTTGCCGGTAGCGGCTCCTCTCTGAGGTTGTTGATTGTGAAACCAGAGTCCGCTGCTAGCTTGGTCAACTTATCCCTGTCACCAGGCCTTGCAGGTGACTGTGGAGCTTCAGGAGAACCAGGAGCCTGTTGCGGTGCCGTCGCAGCGGGCCGTGGCGTGAAATCCTCGAGCGAACCTTCGATATTTGCGAACGGGCTGACCTTCGTCGGTGTGCTGCTCATGAAGCGGCCTCCTCTTTACGTTTGCGAAGTATGTGGATCACCTCATTAGCGAAGGATTCTGCGTTCTCGAGAGCGGCTTCCAGCCCGTTCGTCTCTTTCTCGCTGAGCTCGTCCAAAGCCAGCTTGAATCGAAAGGTATGCGAGAACGCGGTGCGTTCGTTGAGGTCGGTTTGAAAGCATGGGATATTCCCAGCCTCTACATCCTTGCGGATGTCCTTCTCTTCGCGGGTCTTTACGCGGACATTCGTGGCCATGAACAAGACCCCGTGATCGATCCGCCGCTGGAAAAGCTTTTCCTGCTTACGTAGGAGCGCGATCGCATTGGTAGCAACTTCAGCATCAGCCGTCTTGCCGCGCATGGGGATGATGACAAGATCCGCGCGGGACATCGCAGCCGCGAGCTCCTGGTTGGCAGACCCCTGTACGTCGATGATCACGAACTGGTGTTCTGCGGCGAGCCTGTCGATCAGATCGGTGAGGTCCTCGCCTGCGGTCGGGGTGATGACAATGTCTCGATACTTGCTGTCACCCTGGCTCCAACTGTGGATCGTGTGTTGCGGATCGGCGTCGATGATCCTCACGGTCGCTCCTTTTCGCGCAAGAGCGGTTCCAAGTATGAGAGAACTCGTCGACTTCCCGCTTCCCCCTTTTGTGTTTGCTGCAACGATGACGGGCACTTTAGCTCCTTAGCTTTTCTGGTTCCAACGGAATATGATCAACAACATAACACCCAAACACATTGGTCCACTTTAAGTGGCCTGCATCTATAGTCCACAAACCTAAACGTGGACTGTACTCCAAGTGGTGCAGACAACAGTTAGAGTTCACTCCATGGTTACTTTACTGTTCAAGACAATAGCATAGGCGACTTGACGAGACAATAGCTTAGTCAACCCGACAGTACAATACTACTCTCTAGTAAAGTACAGTCCATCGGCCTATGCTGTACGATAGTGTAGTGTAGTCCACAAACGTGTACGTACTCGTCGTATCCTCCTCTCACGACAGCCGCCTACACGCTGGGGCACGGCCCAGGCGGACAGTGCCAAGGATACATCCCTCAGCCCCCGCGAAGGGCCAGATGTTACTTGGAACGACGTCTCTCGTGGCTCAAACTCGCATATTGCGCGACTACGCAATCACCAGTACGAGGGTACCCGAGCCTAATAGGCCCTCGCGAACTATACTCTAGGCGGCACTTCCACCATCTGCGACGGCCCTTGCTATGGCCTGGCGATGTGCGAGAGCCAGCCAATTGCGAATATCGCGGAGTGACATACCCGACGACAGTTCCCTGAGTAGACGGTAGTCGCGAGAGAACAGGAAATCGATCTTCGCTTGGACAAAGAGAATCTTGAGCATTCGCTTGCGAGACTGCAAGTCAGGGAGGGGAACTACGAGCCGCTCCGTAAACCGGATGAGAATAGATGGATGGACATTCTCACGTAGGTTGGTTGTTGCAAGAACGAACACTCGCCGGCGCCGATCGACGATTCCATCCATCTCCTGAAGCATTTGGCCAACGATTAGAACATCATTGCCGCCGCCCTTTCTTATCGGCGCAACGAGATCCAGCTCATCAATAAAGAGAATGGCCGGAGACGCGGCCCGCGTTATGGCGAAGACGCCGCGTACGTTGGCGGCCGCGTGCCCCAGATACAAACCCTTCAGGTCGGCACGGTTGCCTTGACGAAGCCCAGTGAGCCCTCGTTTGCCCTGGCGCGCGCAATTTGCGTCTTGCCCGAACCAGCCGGGCCCCCAAGAAGTATCCCGGTCGGGATGACACTCCCGGGGCGCTCCAATCTTCTGCGTCTTTCAGTATGGCTCAGGTGGTCTGGAGTCGGGATCGCGCACAGGCGCTCACGATGAGGCTATTCCATGTAGCGCGAACGTCAACCGTTGTGCCAGCATCTAAATATCGCGGCCAGGCATATCCTGCATCAGGTTGGAAGCATTGGCCGGGACCGTGCCCTTGTATCCGGCCTCCGCAAGTTCCTGGTCAAGGATGGCCCGCCGATTCTTCTCGCCAGGCAGGGTCAATTCAAGTTCCATCCCGAAGCGCGAGAGAATGGCGTCATCAACGACCTCGCCGCGGTTTGTGGCGCCAATCACACAAATACCCTCCTCCTTGCCTGAGAACTCGACCAGGAACGCATTCGTTATCTCCTCGGAGACCTTGTCGGTGTTTGCAGACCCCCTCTGTCCAAATATCGCGTCAAACTCATCGATAAAGAGAATGCATGGTTTGTTCTGCCTGGCAGTCTCCCAAAGTTCCCGAACGGCAATCGCCTGATCCCTTGAGAAGCAGTGCCGTGGCTATGTGTACGGAGCCCAATAAACGCTCCAACTGCTCGACAACTTCTACTAACTGCTCAGCTGGAAGGTGAACGGTTTGGAATGCCTCTTGCGTCGATTCGAGACTGCGGAGCACCGGAATTCTCTGAGCGCCAACAAGTGGCAGTGGTATATTTGCCAAGGCGTCAATTAACGGCAAGTTGCGCCCGGAGGAATCACCTGTGTATCTGAAGACAATCATCACCGCATTAGCACTTGGCTTGTTTCCATCACTCCTCATGTCGCAAGCGATGCCGACAGCGTCTCGTCAGCTCAACGTGCAGGTGGGCGGCCTGTTCTCCATGGCGAATCCTGGCATCGCCAGCGACGCGACGATCGTCTACGGCCAAATTAACTTTAAGGGTGGCGGCTTGTATGCAACGATTGACCCCGCTAACCATTTTGGCTTGGAGATGAGCGTGCGCCAGGTATTCGGGACTGAAGGCGTTCACGAACGAACCTACGATGTTGGGCCCCGTTTCTATCTGACCCACGGACGTTTCATGCCGTATGGAAAAGTGCTCTTCGGTCGCGCCGTGTTCAATTTCCCAAACAACTTTGCGAACCAGGCCTTCACGGAGGGAACCCTTGGTGGAGGCCTCGACTACCGCCTTAACTCGGTGCTCTACCTCCGCGGTGAGTACGAGTATCAGAGATGGTTTTCTTTTGGAATGCAGGTGACGGCTTTCCCGGGATCGTTGAGCCCGAGTGTCGCGTCGTTTGGGGTCTCCTATCACTTTGGCGGAAATGCCGATTGCGAATGCGGCCGGTACTAAAGAGTCGGGCGCTAGCGGACGAGGAGAGTTGAATGCACGTGACAGCCAATGATGCGCCAGAATCGCGGCAACTAGCACTAAGCAAGGGCAGGGAATTGGCACTATCGGAGCCATTGCCGGCAGTAGGCGCGCTCTCCTCGTCCGGAGAGGTTTTAGACCCCAGTGACACTATCTTTGATTCACCCGAGCACACGCATCAAGCGTTGAACGATATCGGCTACCTGACCACAACCACGGTCTCGACGAACATCTACCTGGCGGCGAGGATGAATAAGCCCCTACTTCTTGAAGGCCCGGCGGGCGCGGGCAAGACGGAGTTGGCCCTCAGCGTGGCAAAAGCAGAGAAATTACGCTTTATCCGGTTTCAGTGCTACGAGGGGATCTCGGACAAGCAGGCGATGGGCGACTACAACCGGGCGCTACAGGAGATGTTCGTGCTGCTCCAGTCCAAAAACCAAACATGCACGTGGGATGAGATTCGCACTGAGATTGTCGGGCGGTCCTACTTTATGTCGGGACCGTTGCTTGAAGCCCTCGAATCGCCTGAACGAGTTGTACTGCTGATCGACGAGCTTGATAAGGTTGACCATTCATTCGAAGCGACTCTTCTTGAGATCCTTTCAGTGTGGGAGATGTCTGTCCCGGGAATGGGCACCATTAAGGCAACAAAGCCTCCGTTCACCGTGATTACGTCTAACCAGGAACGCTTTCTAGGCTACCCGTTGCGACGGAGAGCGATTTACTTGCAGATTGAACATCCGACTGTCCAGGTCGAAGCGGCAATTGTGGCACGCAAGACGCCGGAACTATCACACGAACTGCATTGTTTCATCGCGGGTTTCGGCAAAGCGCTCCGCGCGTATCCAATGGACAAGTCGCCCTCGATCTCAGAGATCGTCGACCTTGCTAGAGCGTTGGGACTTCTCGGCAGGACGGCGATCCGGCCTCAAGATAAGGACATCTTGCTGCCGCTGATTGCTAAAACTGAGGCTGATCGCAAGAAGCTTCTGATGAAGAGCAACTTTGAAAACCTAATTGAGTTAGCAGCTCGCCATCGCGATGAAATGCTGACCCCTGTCTGTACGTCAAGCGAGACTGCTGTTCACAAAGAGATCATCGTACCGCAGGCAAAGGCTACGACGGCGCGAGTGGTGGCATGTAAAGTTACGCCAAATCAAAAGAGCGGGGCCCCCAGGCTGGACGCATGGGGCATGCGCAACTTGCTTCGGCTTCCATTGTGGATTGTTGTAGCGTTCTTTGCGTTGAGCGGACATGCTCAACAAACGAGGCGCGTGCAACCAGAGCGTCCACCTGAGATGGTCTATTACGCCAACGCGTACGCCGACTACTACCATGTGCCGCGGGAGATCGTGTATGCCGTCATAACCCATGAGTCAGGGTGGAAGGCTAAGGCCGTCTCAAACATGGGGGCGATGGGACTGATGCAGTTGATGCCTGCGACTGCTGCCTATTACAGTGTTGCCGATCCATTTGATATATCGCAAAACATTGGAGCGGGCGTTCACTATTTGGCTGATCTTATCGCCAAGTTGAGCGATTGGAGGCTGGCGATCGCTGGCTACTATTGCGGTGCAATCTACCCTCTTCAGCGAGGCCTGGCATATGCAAACCAAGACGTCGTCCAGTACGTGAACGCAACACAGCGTCTCTATACCCACGAGTTGTCCATTTCACCAAAGCCAGAGGCACCACCTTCCGCGCCACCGTCTGACCCAATCCAGCAAGACACGCCAGAGGTAAACCAATGATCCGTCGCGCCCTCGCAACATTTACCGTATCGCTAGCTGTGGTGACCGCGTTTGCACAGTCGACAGACAAGTCGTGCGTATCGTCAACCGCGAAGAAGCCCTCGGCCGCTATTACCAGTTCCAAGGTAAAACCTGCGGTTCAAAACGCGAAGCCGGCCGCGGCGACCTCTATACCCCGCAAACCTGCAGCGGTATTGCCTACCGCAGCTAAGGCCCCACTCGTACCGAAGCCAATCGCCGTACGCCCATACGTGGCGACCGTTGGCGCTCCACTGGGCGCGCCTCCATTGGTTGCGCCGGTGGTCATGCCACACCCCAGGGATTTATCGGTTCATCCAAATTTGGAGTTTGTGCCGACGTCAAACGAGGTTGTTCGTGACATGCATCTACGTCCGCTATTCACGTCGACTATTCACGTTGGAGAAGCTGTCAACTCGCTCGTGGTAGGGGCGCCAACACTATTCGAAGTTGAACACAAGGACAGCGAACCAAATCTGATTTTTGTAAAACCGTCGACCCATCTAGCTGCTGAAAGCAACCTGCTTATCGCGTTAGCATCCGGCGAGACGATCAGCATCCGTCTCATATCGCCAGGAGATGCGGGTTCGACCGACCCCACTGATTTCGTAGTGGACTATAGGGGTCGGAAGAGCATGTTCGAGAGCCGAGCTGTCGTACTGGGAACCCCGGGGGGCGAGCTGACCGAGCCGTCGCCTGAGAATGCTCGCGTAGGTGATGCGAACGAGCCTTTGAGATCGCGGCCGGACGTAAGCGCGTCGGGACGATCGACACTTTCCGCCGCGCCTGGACACTCAACGCTTGGTGTGAACACGGATTCTGCTCTCGATCACCAGTTTGAAGTCGGCGCGCCCCATTGGGTGACGGTCCCCGAGTTAACTAAATTGATAAAGGCCAACGCCAAAGCCCCGAACTGCATAGCTATCGCCATTGGGGACATCCGCCAAGAAGGGGACAGTATGGTTGTCAGCTTCTCAATTCTGAACATCAGTCACCACTGGGTCAGCATTATGCCGCCGCAGATTGAGTTGACCAATCCGCTGCTTAGTAAAAAAGAGGCAAAGAAAAAGGGATCCTTCGCACAACCGATTGCGTCCACGGATTCGAAGCTGGACAACCCAAAGCTGAGCCCCGGGGACCGCGCCGATGGCTCGATCACATTCCCGAAGCCAGATTCTAAGATCTCCAAGGAAAGCCTCTTGCTTCACATCGCTACCTCCGCGTCGATCGACACGCCGGTCTACTATCCATTGCCATTCGTGGCCCCATCGTCTGAAGAAATCATTGCGCAACAGGAAGGTACAGATGCCCGTACTCATTGAGAAGCAGCAACCATTACCAGCCGAGGAGGCAACAACTCCGGTTGTTGGGACTATCGAAACCCCGGACGCCAGTCAGGATAAAGGCTTCTTCGTATCGCGCCGGAAGGTGAACTTTGGGCAGAATAGCAGCAAGTCGATGACAATAGCCGCTATCGTGGCCGTTGCAGCTATTGGCGGCGTGTTCGCCCTGTCCCATAGAGAGGGTGCGGGCACCAAGAAGCCGCAAGCGACAAAAGTCGCCACAT
>Ga0302197_10000385_pt1 | contig 44548 bp, 35 predicted proteins | sample II_Bog_N2_1_FD_193526 | JGI IMG/M metagenome (GOLD analysis project Ga0302197, IMG submission 193526) | Peat permafrost microbial communities from Stordalen Mire near Abisko, Sweden - II_Bog_N2_1 | ecosystem: Environmental > Terrestrial > Soil > Wetlands > Peat | place: Sweden: Abisko... | reverse complement strand
AAAGAACTTATCCTGTTTCCATATGTCTAAGCTATCGATTCGCGATCTCGACCTTGCCCATAAGCGCGTGCTCATCCGTGTAGACTTCAATGTCCCGCTCAAAGACGGCGTCATCACCGATGACACGCGCATCCGCGAGACCCTCCCCACCATTGAATACGCCCTGCGCCATAAGGCCAAGGTGATTCTGTGCTCACACCTTGGCCGGCCCAAGGGCAAGCCGGTGGACTCGATGAGTCTGCGTCCAGTGGTTACGCGGCTGCGCAGCCTGCTCGACCATATCCTGACAGATTCTGAGAACGTCGCCTTTTCGCCGGACTGCGTCGGGGACGTGGCCATGGAGATGTCACGCCAGCTCGAGTCCGGACAGACCCTGCTGCTGGAAAACCTCCGCTTCCATGCCGAGGAGGAGGCCAACGATCCGGCCTTTGCGGCGCAGCTTGCCGCGCTTTGCGATGTCTATGTGAACGACGCGTTCGGCAGTGCGCACCGCGCCCATGCCTCAACGGAGGGCATCACCCACTTCGTCAGCCAGTGTGCCGCCGGCCTGCTGATGGAGAAGGAACTCAACTTCCTGGGCAAGGTGTTGACCGCTCCCGATCGCCCGTTCGTGGCCATCATCGGCGGCTCCAAGATCTCCGGTAAGATCGACGTGATCGACAATCTGCTGGATAAGGCTGACACGCTGCTGATCGGCGGCGGCATGGCATATACGTTCCTGAATGCGCTGGGCCAGTCCACCGGCAAATCGCTGATTGAGGCAGACAAGATCGACGTCGCCACGGCCGCGCTGAACAAGGCCAAGGCCAGGGGCGTCAAGCTGCTGCTGCCCGTCGACCACGTCCTGGCGGACAAGTTCGGCGCGGATGCCAAGATCTCCGCCTTCTCCGGCGACGGCGCGTTCCCGGCGGACCTGATGGCGCTCGACATTGGCCCCAGGACAATCGACCTGTTCGGCGCGGAGATATCCGAAGCCCACACCATTCTGTGGAATGGCCCCATGGGCGTGTTTGAGCTGGCACCCTTCGCGCATGGCACCAATGCCATTGCAGAGTTGGTGGCTGCCAGCGAGAACGCCACCAGCATCGTCGGCGGCGGAGACTCCGTGGCCGCAGTACACCAGGCCGGCGTTGCCAGCCGGATCAGCCACATCTCCACCGGCGGCGGCGCTTCACTCGAATTCCTGGAAGGCAAGACCCTGCCGGGAGTGGCCGCGCTGACAGATAAGTAGAGGACAAATATGAGTAACGCTCTTCAAAGAGCGTGGAAGCGCGTTTGCCTCGTTATGGCTTGGATCGCGCTAGTGGGAAGCTTAAGCCGCAGTTCTTACGCCCGCCTGCGCGCCGGCCTCCGCTCCTGCTCAACCCGCTCCGCCAGAAACACCTTCATCAGCGATTGATAAGGCACATCCCGCTGGTTTGCGAGTATCTTCAAGTCCTCCACCATCGCCACCGGCAGGCGCACAGAGATGGTCCGCAGCATCGGCTTCAGATTCGGCAGCTTCGTGCGCTTCGCCTTGCTCCAGTCGACGTACTCCGTGGAGTCAGCCTTCGACCAGAACTCGAACTCTTCCTCTTCACTGCGAAACTCAGGAATTTTCTTTTTCATATCTTCTGTATGCCTCCGCTTCCCTGCGGTTCATGTCTCTCGCGGAAATCACCCGAATCAGCTTCCTGCGAATGGTAGATACCACCAGCAAGCCCCGGCCTGCGGGTGTCTCACCCATCGCCAGATATCGTTTCTCCTGTCTGGAGTGTCCCGCGTCACTGCGCAACAGCAGCGGATCGTGAAAGAAAATAGATTCAGCCTCTTGCGGGCTGACCCGGTGTTTGTCCCAGTTCTTGGAGGTATTCCACTCGTCCCAATCGAATCCGGAGCAGGTTTCGACCAAGTCTTCAGACTCACGTGATCGCACATCATGTATATATCACAAATATACAAAATGCGGCCATAGGTACGCAGCCAACGATTTCTAACCTAGAATCTCAACTAAGGAAGATAAAACGAATGTCACGCAAAAAGCTTATCGCCGCCAACTGGAAGATGTTCAAGACGCCCGACGAAGCCGTCGCCTTTATCCACGCCTTCGTCCCACTCATCGCTCACCATCGTCATGCCGAGATCGTCCTCTGTCCCTCGCCCGCATTGCTCCCCGCGACAATCAAACATGCCTCGGGCAGTCACGTTCACGTCGGCGCGCAGAACATGCACTGGCTCGACGAGGGCGCCTACACCGGCGAGACCTCGCCGCTGCTGCTCAAGGCCCTCGGCGCCACTCACGTCCTCATCGGTCACAGCGAGCGCCGCCAGTACTTCAATGAGACCGACGAGAGCGTCAACCTCAAGCTCAAGTCCGCGCTCGCCCACGGCCTCGTTCCCATCGTCTGTGTCGGTGAGCAACTGGCCGAGCGCGAAGCCAACCAGACCGCCGAAGTCCTCGAGCGCCAGACTTCCATCGCGCTCGAAGGCATCGATCCCGCCATCGCCACGCCCCTCGTCATCGCCTACGAGCCCGTCTGGGCCATCGGAACCGGCCGCACCGCAACGCCCGAGATCGCCGACGACGCGCACAAGATCATCCGCGCGCAGATCACCAAGTCGCTCGGGCCAGCACTCGCCGCCAGCACACGCATCCTCTACGGCGGATCGGTCAAGCCGGACAACACAGCCAGCCTGTGCTGCCTCGAGGACATCGACGGAGCCTTGGTCGGAGGAGCCAGCCTGGAGCCCACATCTTTCTCCAAAATCGTTATCAACTCCGCAAATTGATCGCACCGCATGCGGAAGCGCCCACGCCGAATCTCGACGTGGGCGCTTCTGTGTTGGCTTCCATCGCTGGTTCGCAGATGTTACCGGCGGTAATGACGATGATGATAATGACTGTGGTGGTGGCACCGGCTAACAGTAGGTGCGATGCCGAATCAACCGCACACGGCTGAACATTCGCGCAAGCATCCGGTGCCGCGAAAATCCACGCGAAGCTTCACCCCTCCACGCAATCTTCGGTCTTGCTAACAACCAACAGCTCACAATTAGCAAGTGCCCTACCGCACCACGCCCACCTGCTCCATCGGCCAGTACACAAACACCGCCTTGCCATAGATCAGACTGCGATCCACCGGGCCAAACTCACGACTGTCGCTGGAGATCGAACGATGGTCGCCCATCACAAAGTAGTCATGCGGCGGCAGCACCATCTCCGGCTGTGAGCGGTCGTCGGAGAAGCGGTTGGGAACATATGGCTCCAGCATCCGTTCACCATTGACGTACACCTGGCCGTCGTCGATCCGCAGCCGGTCGCCGGGCAGCGCGATCACCCGCTTGATGTAACTCTTCGTATGATCGCGTGGATACTGGAATACCACCACATCGCCGCGATGGATCTCACCCATGCGATATGCAACCTTGTTGATGAACAGGCGGTCCTGGTCTTCCAGCATCGGCAGCATACTCGTTCCCTCTACACGCACTGGCTGGTACAGGAACACGATGATGAACGCGGAGATGGCCACCGACACCACCAGGTCGCGCAGCCAGGAGTGCCAGCCGCCGCCGCTGCCGGCATCCGTGGCAATACCACTCTCGGCCGCCCCGACTCCCGGATCGGAGACCGTTGGTTCCTCGTTGATGTTCACTTCGCCCATTGCGCTTGTTCCTCGTCCCCTCAGTTAGACGCAGCAGGCCCGTTCCTGGAACTCGTCGGCGGACCCACAGGCGCCAGTCCAAGTCCTGGCACCAGCGTCTTGCCGTCAATCCCAGCGGGCGACCACGCCTCGACGATTGCCCTGGCCAACCTGGCGATCGTCAATTCGCCTTCATTATCGGCAGTCCAGCCCATATCTACATTGTCATACGTAAATATAGAAAGCACCATGGGTCCGCTCTTTCCGGCCACAATGGCCACATCCGCTCGCGCCGCGTTCAGGCTGCCCGTCTTGCTCGCGGTACCCGAGCCCGTTTCGGTCGAATCCAACTTCTCCAGGTACCGCGGTATGGTATCCCGATAGAACTGATTGCGCAGCATCTTCATCGCGACGCCGCAGATCGCCGTGTCCTTTTCCGTCAGCGGCGCGGCCACTGCGACCGGCGTGTCCAACTGGCAGCGTCCAATCCGCTCCATCACAGTGGCCATCTCCTGCGGGGTGGATTTGCCCAGGCCGTATTTTGGCTGATCCGCCGGCATAGGGCCTTCGGACGGCTTGCCAATCTTTTTATACAGATGCGTGTCCTTCAGCCCCATCCAGGCGATGCGGGCGTTCACGGCATCCAGCCCAATTCGGTCGATGGCCAGGTTGGTCGCCGTGTTGTCGCTCATCACCACCATCAGCGTCAAAATGTCCTTGAGCGTCAATGTCTGGGGCGCATCCAGGAACAGCAGCAAACCGGAGCCACTGACGGCGTCGCCGGGCGCGAGGGTGATGGGGTCGTCCCAATGCGCCTTTCCGCTGCGCACCTGCTCCATCGCCTCAAACAGAATCGCCAGTTTGATGACCGAAGCGGTCTGCACCACCGCGTCGCCATCCAGCGCAACGACCTTGCCGGTATTCAGCTGGGTTGCGTAGAGCGCCACCTTGCCGTGGTGCGCTCTTGCGATGTCCGTCAATCGCCCTTGCAGCGCGATATCCGCGCCGGTTGCCTCGCCCGGCGCCTGCGCGCGGCCAACTTGCGCCCAACACGTTACCGCCAATCCAACAGCCAGCAAAATTTCATAGACTTTCATCCTATGCATGGTACATTCAGTATCGGATGGAGCAGTACCGCAATCTTTAGTAAATGACCTGCGACGGCGATACGCCCGCGGATTGCATCCATCGCCACCGATAGACCGGGGCACCATTTGGTGATTCCCCTGGCTCACAATGCGGTGTATGCTCAAAATTAAGGTTTACTGGCCGACAGAACAGTTCTCGCCGTCCTGAAAACCAACCAGTTCAACCAACCCCAGAGCCGAACAATAGCGTTATTAGAGAGCGGCGGCGGTACCCTATGGCCACACTTACGATGCTTGAACAGCCAGCGACACCCAGACCTCCTGTGCACTCCCAAGAGGTTTCCCGAGACGTTACCACCGAGACCGCGAACATCGCGTCCGAGGGGTTCGACACTAAATCTGCCCTCGAGATCGCCCGCATCATCAACCACGAAGACGCCAAAATCGCGGCAGCCGTCAAGAAGGCGCTGCCCGAAGTTGCCGTAGTGATCGATATCGTAGCCCGCTCCCTGCGCGATGGCGGCCGCCTGATCTATGTGGGTGCCGGCTCTTCCGGCCGCATTGCCGCGCTGGATGCCTCCGAGTGTCCCCCTAGCTACTCCACTCTGCCCTCGCAGGTGCAGTACATCATGGCCGGCGGCCCCAAGGCCCTTGCTTCCGCCTCCGACGTGAACGAGGACTCCCCAGAGATCGGCCAGCGTGACATTGCCCGCCGGCGTCCCACCCGCAAAGACATCATCGTCGGCGTCTCCGCCTCCGGCAGTACGCCGTATGTGGTCGGCGCAGTGGAGTACGCCCGGGCTCGCGGCGCCATGACCGCAGCAATTACCTGCAATAACGGCACGCTCCTCTCCCAGGTTGCCGATACCACCATTGTCGTTGAGGTCGGCCCCGAGGTCGTCTCCGGCTCCACCCGTATGAAGTCTGCGACCGCCCAGAAGATGGTCCTGAACATGATCACCACCGGCGCCATGACCCGCCTGGGCTATGTCTATGACAACCTGATGGTGAACGTGCATATGAAGAATGCCAAGCTCGTGGAGCGCGGCATTCGCGTGCTGATGAAGGTGTGCAATATCGACCGCGACGCCGCCATCCGGACGATCAAGTCCGCGGGCAAGTCCATCCCCATCGCCGTGGTGATGCTGAAGGCCAACGTCGACAAGATGGAAGCCGTTCGCCGGCTGGCCAAGTCCGACGGAAATGTCCGCCTGGCCATCGACGACTCGCGCCTGGAGATCTAGCGCAAGGGACGCAAGGGGGCGGTCAGCCTATTCATTCCTTCCCGAAGGTCTGTACCCATGCCGGATCCGGGCCAGAATTTTCAGCGTCCCATCTTTGGATCAGCCGCCCCGTTTTTACCATATATAACTCAAAAGCCCCGTGAGAATCCCCATGCAGAGTGCTCGTGGAAATAGCGATCTCTTTGCCGCCAGCCACAAAATGCCAGTCAAGAATGATTGGTGGAAGGTCGCTGGGGGTGATCCGGCGGATCACCCTTCCGTTCTGATAGACCACTAGCATCAGCGGTATCGGATACGACGTACAGCAGTTCCCAAAGTTTACGATCCAGCCCACTGTCTTTCCGTCCACTGCTATCTTCGGAACTTCCACGCTCTGCTGGTTGAATCCAGGGTCCTTGCGCAAAGCGGATTCGGGGCTGTCTTCTCTCGCCGCTACAAACTCTCGCCCATCCGAATTCAGAATGTGTATCAGCCCATCTTGCCCTACAAACGCACGCGTTACATGCTCAGCCTGCGCCATCGTCGTGCCCATAATTGAAAAAATGACGGCGGAAGCGAGGAGAACACCTCTACATCTGATTCTCAGCCCACCTAGACTTCGTCGCATATACGCACAAGATACGCCTTTCCGGTCGCTCCTCCACCAAAAGCTTGTGAAGAGCACTTCTTTGGAAACGTCACCGTAAACTATCCCTATGGACAAGTCTGTAGTTCGCGGAGAGAACCCGGTTACGGTGTCTCGCGAACTCTCCGACGCAAGACGAACCGCGTCGCAATGGCTCACCGCCACCGCGCTCTTCCTCGCCACAGCCGCCTTTACGCTCTGGCAGAACACCCGCGTCGCCGTTCTCTGGGATTTGACCTACCTGCTGGACTCGAGCTGGCGCATCTCGCTCGGCCAGGTTCCCTACCGCGACTTCCCCTTCGCGCACGCGCCGCTTACCTTCATGCTCCATGCCGCAATCATCCACGTCTTCGGCCGCGTCTACTTTCCCCACATTCTGTGCGCCGCATTGGAGGCCGGCACGGCCACGCTGCTGACCTGGCGCATCCTGCTCAAGCTCATCGGCGACTGGCCTGTAGCCCTCCTTCTCGCTACACCGCTCACCGTCCTCAGCATCTACGGCATCTACCCCCACCCGGTCTACGATAGCGACGCCATCCTCGCCGTCCTCTTCGCCCTCTACCTCCTTCAGCGCGATGGCACCAGGCCGCCGCAGAACGTCCTTACCGCCGCCGCCTGCGTCGTTCCGCTCTTCTTCAAGCAGAACATAGGCCTCTTCTTCCTCCTTGTCACGCTCGGAGCGGTCGCTGCCCTGGCAGTTCTTCGCCGTCGCCAACGCCTCCCGATCGCCTCGCAACTCTGGTTCATCGTTGGCGCTGCGGCCGCGCTCGCCGCCGCTTTACTGGCTATCCACGCCGCGGTCGGGCTGCACAACTACCTTTACTGGACGATCACCTTCGCCCGCCAGCGCCGCCTGCCAGGATTGGCTGTCGTGCTGTCCATCTATCGGCAGACCTCTCTGCTATGGACCATACCCGCAGCTCTGGCGGCCCTTTTCATACTCCCCCGCGAGATTCGAGGGGCTCGCATTGCCGCCATCCTCCTGCTCGTAGCGCCATTCCTTTGGACCATGGCCACCCTCGCCTTCAGCAATGACCCCAGCGACCGCGCAGACCAGTTCCTCTCCCTGTGGCCGCACCTGCTCGTGCTCAGCGCCGCCCTCGCGCTGTGGAACCTGCACCTCGCGAGCCGGGCCGTGAACCCCAGCTTGAACATGCTGCTGCCCATCATCCTTCTTGTCACGATTCACGCCACGTTCCTATCGCAGCAACTCTGGGGCTCGACCTACGCGATTTGGCCGTTGCTCATACTGCTGATCGCAGCCCTGCTTGCGCAGGTCCCCACCATCGCCCGCCCGGTGGCCATCGTCATCGCCGCCACATTCCTTATCAACGGCAGTCTTTATGCCGTCAGCCACGAGCGCTTGAGCTACATCCAACTCGATGGGACGCGCGCCCACGCCACTCTGCCCGGCCTCCGCGGCCTCACCACGCCGGGCCCCTGGATTCCCGGCTTCGAGGAGCTGGTTCGCGTGACCAACGCCGAGATCCCCCCGAACGACGGCATCCTGCTCGTCCCCGGCGAGGATCCCCTCTACTTCGCCACCGGCCGCACTCCGCAGTTCCCCATCCTGCTCTTCGATCCCGCCACCGATCCCTACACCCCGCAGCAAACCCGCGACCAGGCCCGCGACCGCAACATCCGCTGGCTCATCCTGGATACCAACCCCCAACTGGCCGCGTCGCCCTACGACCAGTTGCCCGCCGTCACCGCCGTCCTGCTCCAGGACTTCGCTCCCTACCGCACCCTCGCCAATTTCACCATCTACCGCCGCAGATAGAAAACACTTCGGCAGCACATTCCGCACCACGCTCAATACCCATCTCCACGCCAACTTCCGTAAACTAGGGAGATGGACAAGTTTGTTGTACGCGGCGGAAACCCGCTGCTAGGTACCATCAAGGTCTCGGGCGCCAAGAACTCCGCGCTCCCCTGCATGGCCGCGGCCATCCTCACCGAAGACGAGGTTATCCTCGAAAACATTCCCCAGGTCCGCGACATCGAGACCGAGCGCAAGCTGCTCGTCTCCATGGGCGCCGAGGTCGAACTGGGCTACGGCCGCGCCCAGCACCGCACGCGTATCAAGTGCGGCATCTTGTCCGACCCGGTCGCCAAGTACGAGATCGTCAAGACCATGCGCGCCAGTTCGCTGGTGCTGGGCCCGCTCATCGCGCGCACCGGCATCGCCCGAGTGGCCATGCCCGGCGGCTGCGCCATCGGCGGCCGTCCCATCGATCTCCACATCAAGGGCCTGGAAGCCATGGGCGCCACCATCACGCAGGACCATGGCTATCTCGAAGCCAGGACCGAACGTCTGAAGGGCGCGCACATCGTCTTCGACAAGATCACCGTCACCGGCACGGAGGATCTGCTGATGGCCGCCACACTCGCCGACGGCGAAACCGTCTTCGAGAACTGCGCCCGAGAGCCGGAGGTCACCGATCTGGCTGCGCTGCTGAACGCCATGGGCGCAAAGATTGAGGGCGCGGGAACCTCCACCATCAAGGTGAAAGGCGTCGCGAAGCTCCACGGCGCGCGCCACCGCATCAACCCCGACCGCATCGAGGCCGGCACCTTCCTGATCGCCGGCGCCATCACCGGCGGCGACCTCAACATCGACTGCTGCAACCCCGCGCACCTCGGCGCGGTCATCACCAAGCTCGAAGCCTGCGGCGTTAAGCTGGACGTCGGCAGCGATCACATCCGTGTCCGCTCCGGCGGCGCACTCACGGCCGCCAACATCTCCACCGAAGAATACCCGGGCTTCCCCACCGACATGCAGGCGCAGTTCATGGCCCTCGCCACGCAGGCTGAAGGCGCCACTACCGTCACCGAAAACATCTTCGAGAACCGCTTCATGCACGTGCAGGAACTCAACCGCATGGGCGCGAACATCACCGTGCAGGGCCGCACCGCCACCGTGCGCGGCCGGACACAACTGGAGTCGGCTGCCGTGATGTGCTCGGACCTGCGCGCCTCCGCATCGCTGGTGCTGGCCGCCCTGGTCGCCGACGGCGAGACCATCCTCGACCGCGTCTACCACCTCGACCGCGGCTACGAGAATTTCGAAGAGAAGCTACGCGGAGTAGGCGCCCAGATCCGCCGCATGGGCGACGTCTTCAGCAAAAAGTAGATCAGCGGCTTTTCTAGCTGTATCCGGCAAATGAAGCGAATGAGTGCAGTAACCCGCTCAAAGAATACTTTTCCGGTTAGTCAGCCGCCTTGTGCTCCGCACGCCCAAGACCTCATTTCTGGGGTGGTAAATCCTTTCTCTCTAAGATGGGCGAGGCCTCTCGGAAACTGACAGCAATCAGGTGCCGCGGCACGCCATTCTCCGCTGGGGTGCGCTTTAGGAACTGCGCCGCTACAGAATCATGTTCTAGGTGCGCATTCAGAAACTCCAGCGTATATTGCGCCATCCAGTTGTAGCTTGCTGCGCCGTCCTCTAATGAATAATCGGCGGGCGCAAATTGCAGCCCCTCCTTTTTGAACCGCTCACTCCGTTGGTAGAGCGAACTGAATTGGATGTGCGAGGTCGCGAGAAGATGCACATGAATCAAGTCACCGTGGGCCCATTCATTCAGAACGTTGGGCGCGCAGTCGCACGTTGTTTTGTCTTTGCGCGATGCGTCCAAGGCCTCAAGCGTCTCCTCGGCCCTGCTGAAAACGAGCAATGGGATGGTCATCTGGTCGGGGTGAATGTCACCAGCAGCCTGGACTGTGCCCCCTGAATAGCGGAAGGAACCGTCGAGTGAGATGAGGGCATCGATGCGTTTGTCACGAGCTGCCGCAAAGAGCGCTGCCATGCCTCCCCAGCTATATCCGATCGCCGCAATCTTTGACGGTTCGACGTCCGGCAACGCGCACCCGTAGGAAACTAGAAAGGAAATGTCCTGTGCCTCCGCATTTGCCCCCGGGATATCGACGGTCATCGTCCGCGAAGCCGCACCCATACTCGGACTGGCGATTACGACAAAGCCGTTACTCGCCAAGTATTCACAAAGCTCGATATTCTCGATAGATGGAGCGTTTAAGCTTGGCGCATAGAGTACCAAAGGAAACCGGCCCGTCTGTACTGGCGCATCGCGGACTGCCCATGTGTGCTCTTCTGTGGTGCCTTGAATGTATGCATCAACAAAGGACTGCGGCTTGCCCTTCTCGACCGGATTATCGAAACTGACCTCGGTCCTGATGAGGGCGCCGTAATCGCCAAATGTCATCGTCGGTCGGTCGGTTTTCCCTGCCGGATACCAAACGAGCGTCTGCAAAGGCCGAGGACCTTCCGCGGCCTCGCCGGATGCTCCACTTTCGACGCGAAAGGTTCGCGAGCGATCGTAATGATTGACGACCCTCAATCCAACGGCATACCGACCCGGCATATCGGTGAATTTAAAATGAAACCCAGAGTCGGACTGGGCATTCACGGTCCGCACAGCGAGAGCAGCGAAAGCGATCAATACTGTGACGCGTGCGAGCAAACGCAAACGAACCTCCCGAGCGGCTAACAGCCACTTTAGCAGTTCGGCCGAGCATCTCGTCTTGGCACCTCAACTCCTGACTCGCCGCAAGATGGGCTCTGGCCGCCCCTTACCCTTCCGCGCCACAAACCGGTGCGCCATCACCAGCAGATCATGCAGCAGCTCTGGATTCAGCCGCTCCAGCCGCACCAAAACCGCGTCATAGGCGAGATAGTGGTCGGTCACGTAGTAAAGTTCCGGCGCCTCGGGCAACATTGTTTTCCGGTCATTGCGGTCCACGCGAACCATCAGCGACCCGGGCTCCGCTGACTTGTTGGTCGGCACTGCCGCCATCAGCTGCCCATGCGACTTCAGTGCGGGACTGCCGTAGGCCGTGCTTTGGACAACGCCCGGCAGAGCAGTCCCGACTTTCCAAACAGCATCCAGAGAAACTCCCGGCATCGTCTCCTCCACCGAAATCTTCCAGATCACCGATCGCACGAAGTGCCTACCGCCAGCTCACCGCGAGATGCCAGCGCAGGCCCGCACGCATCGTCTTCTCCAGCACTCGCTCGTACTCCTGCAGTTCGCTCAGCACCTGCGGCCCTTCGGTGCCCAGTTGTTGCGGATCGTCTTCCAGCGCCGTCACCAGCGCCTTCACCGTAGCCAGTCCATCGCCGGCCGCATACCACTGTGGCGGAGGCAGGCGCCGCATCAGGTCCGGGTTGCCGGCACCCTCCTCAATCAGCAGCGACATGGAATTCTCATCCGCGGAGAAAAACTCAATCAGAGGCTTCACGCCCAGCCGCAGCGCCACGCCTTCCAGCGCGTCCTCATGCCGAGCCAGGGCTCTTCCGTTGACGAAGATATCGAACCCGGGATCTTCGCCCTCCACCACGATGTACATTGAAGCAGCCATCTGTCCCCAAAGTATACCGTCACCCGCCGCGAAGGCCCAGTGCCAGCGGCTGTTCCTCCGCCACGCGCGCGCGCACTGCCACCGCAATCGCCCCCAGCGCAATGGCCAACGCAGCATCGCCACGCAACGACAGAAATCCGAACATGGCAAATCCCGGCAGCAGCGCCGCCGTCCACGCGGCCAATGAGTTCATGCAGAACGCAGCAAGCGACAGATGCTCCAACAGCCAGAACCACAGCCACCAAAAGGCCCCAAGCACCGCGGCGGCTACCAGCAACGGCGCCCACACGTCGTGCCAGTTCACCGCCTGCCAATGGGGCCGTTCCAGCAGCAGGCTGAACGCCGCCTGCCCCGCCCCGCTCAACAACAGGAACGACCCCGCCACGGCAAGCTTTCCCGCGCCAACCAGCCGCGAGACCGCAAACGCCCAACTGAACACCACCAGAATGCCGAGTGCCACATGCGCGGCCAGCACCGGCGCCATATCCGGAGCCACCCGGTATGCGTCCACTGGAACCAACAGCAACGCCGCTCCGATCCCCGCGATTCCCGCGCCAACCACTGCGCGCGGCACGTCGACCGTTACCAACTCCAGCGCCGCCAGCAGCCCCAGCCACAGCGGCGCTGCCAGCGCCAGCAGAAACGGGACGCCCCAAGGTGTCTCGTGCAGCCAGGGGACCGCGCGGATGAGCGGCACGGTTAGCGGCGCGCCAAGCCACTGCGGTACGAGCAGCATCCCCAACGCAAGCCATTGCCTGCGGCCCAACATAGCCTCGCCACGCAACAGGCTCAGCGTCAGCAGCACTGCACCCGCAAGCGTCCCGGTCAGCGCAGCCGCCGCGAATTGCTGGAAGTGGAGAGGATACTCAATCCCACTCGCGGTCGCGCTGCGGACAGGCCCTGCCAGCACCGCCAGCGCGGCGAAGCCAACCACCGCGCGCCGCGGGTGGCCCAGTTGCATCACTTCCACTCGTGCGGAGTCGCACCCGCCGGCTGGTGCGACGTGATCTCCAGGTACGCCGTCTCAATGTCCTGCTGCCGCAGGTCCGGTCGGCTCTCGGGAAACCACCACCGGTCCGGTTGCGGCAGTTCGATCTGCATCTCCGCCGGCTTTTTGCCAGCATCCGCCTGCGCCTTCACTGCCGCATACAGGTCCACCAGAAACCGCCTCTGCCCCTGCAAAATCTCAATCCCGCCTGCATCGCCATGTCCGGGCAGCACATGCAGCGGCGCCAGCGCGATGGCCTTGTCCAGCGCCAGCGGCCAGTTCGCCAGATAAGCGTCCAGCAGCTTGTTGCGCGGGCCGTTTACTGCCGCGTCGCCGGTCGCCAAGACCTTCTCCTGCGGTAGCCAGACATACCCATCACCCGGCGTGTGTCCCCACCCGAAGAAGAGGAAGTCCACCTCGCGTGTTCCGTCCTTCAGCACCAGCCTGTCGCCGGAGATCGACATCAGTGGACGCTGCACGTCCGTCTCACCCGTCGCCTGCAGGTCTGGCCGCTTGGGCAGCGCGGCACGCCAGCGTGTCGGCTCCCAGCGGTTCATCTCGTCGATCACGCCCTGGAATGCCACCGTCGTCGCGCCAGCGGCCGTCCACACCGAGTTGCCATATGCGTGGTCGCCGTGCGCGTGCGTGTCGAAGACATACCGGACCGGCTTGGGTGAGAGATGCTTGGTGATGGCGAGCAGTTCGTGGGCGCGCCCCGGGTAGTTCGCGTCCACCACAATCAGGTAGTCCTTCATCTCAATCACGACGGTGTTGCTATAGCCGTTCGTGTCGCCGGTCATAAACCACACGCCGCGTGCAATCTGCTGCGGCGGCTTGCTATCCGCGGCCGCGCACACCGTGGTGGACGCAATCAGAAGCCACGAGAATCCCACGACTGCACGGTGCCATCGGCTCATCACCTCCCCATACTATGAGAAATCCTGAACTTTGAGTAAGGTAGAAACGTCCACAGAATGGCAACTTCGGAGACGGCTGATGAGGGCATTTCGTATTCTGTTTCGAACATCGCTGCTTCTGATGCTCAGCGCAGGCGCCGCTACGGCTCAGGCCGATCTGTCCGCGTGGCCTCAGGTCCGCATGGAGCTCATGGCGATTGACGCAGAGGGAAACCCCCTCCCGGCGTTGCCTGCCGATGCGGTCTTCGTCAATGAGGGCAGGCGCCCGCACGCCATCGCTTCGCTTGCACCTGCGCCCGGTCCGCAAAGCATCTGCATCCTCATCGACGCCTCCGATGTAATGTCCGATCGCCTCGACCCGATGCTCGCGAAGGCGCGCCGGCTGCTGCAACGGCTCCCGGCCACAGACGAAGTCTGCCTCGCGCACTACTCCGGCGCATTGACCATCGATCAGAAACTCACTGCGGACCGGAGCGCAGCCGTCAACGCTCTAGCACCCATCACAGCCTCCGGCCGGGCCAGGCTGCGCGACGCCATTCTGCAACTCTCCGGCTACATGCGGCAGTCCGCCCAGTACCGTAGCCGCGCCATCGTCCTATTCAGCGACGGGGTCGATCAACACTCTGCCGCTGGCAAGGACCAGTGGCGGCTAGGCATGGAGGCCGAAGGCGCACCCGTCGTTCATTTGCTCTGTATGCCGCTCGGATTCGGCCATGCAGCGTGGAAACAGGAGGACGCGACCAAGGGCTCGGCACTGCACCTCGTCGCCCCCGGCGGCGGCCTGGTGTACTTTCCCCACACCATCACGGAGTTCGACGCGATGGTCGATCACCTGTCCGACTACCTGCAGGCGCGCTATGTGCTCACCTTCACGGCAGACAATCCGGCACGCGACGGCAGCGAGAGACGGATCAACATATTCTATGGCCCGGCTCATCGAGAAGCCGACGTGATGCTGCGCGCTCCAACAGGCTATATCGCACCTGCGCATTAAAAGTCGAAGGGCGCAGCCAATAGCCGCGCCCCTCCACACATCCTCGAATCGGTTTTAGCGATTTCCGCCGCCGCCCTGGGGTGCACCGCCTGGTCCACCGGGACGCCGTCCACCGCCGCCACGACGACGACGTCCGCCGGGACGCCGATCACCGCCTCCAGGCCCGCGGGCCCCGGTGCCGTCAGGTCCCCGACCACCCGCTGCAACCAATGGCGCGGGTGATCCGTCAGCGCGATTGAAGTTCGGCTCGTCGGCAGGAGCATCGTCGTCCTCGTCAAAATCAACGCCGCCTTCAACCAACACCGTCTCGTCGCCATCCTCAGCCTCTTCGTCCTCAATCGGAGCCGGATAAGCAGATGCCGCCGGAGCGCCACCGCCTTCGCCAACTTCCGGCAGGCCAAGCTTCGCCCGCTGCTCGCGCAACACAGCCTTGCGCGACAACTTGATGCGGTTGCCTTCGATCGAGAGCACCTTCACCAGAATCTGGTCGCCCTCGCGCAGCTCGTCCTTCACATCCTTTACGCGGTGCTCTGCAATCTCCGAGACGTGCAGCAGGCCGTCGGTGCCGGGGAATATCTCCACAAACGCGCCGAACTCTGCGATGCGAACGACCTTGCCCAGATAGGTCTTGCCAATCTCCGGAACAGCCGTAATGTCGGAGATCATCTGAATGGCGCGCGCCAATCCATCGGCGTCGCTCGACGCCACATTCACGCGACCGGTGTCGTCCACGTCGATCTTCACGCCCGTGGCATCGATAATGCCGCGAATGACCTTGCCTCCCGGCCCGATGAGGTCGCGAATCTTGTCCGTAGGAATCTGGATGGTGTGGATGCGCGGCGCAAACTGCGACTTCTCTTCGCGCGCCGTGCCAATGGTCGCGTCCATGATGTCCAGCAGATGCAGCCGGCCCTGCTTGGCCTGGGCCAGGGCCTCGCGCATAATCTGCGCCGTAATGCCCATGATCTTGATGTCCATCTGCAGCGCCGTAATGCCCTTGCGCGTGCCCGCGACCTTGAAGTCCATGTCGCCGTAGTGATCTTCCGCTCCGGCAATGTCCGACAGGACAGCGTACTTGTCGCCTTCCTTCACCAGGCCCATGGCCACACCGGCAACCGAACCCTTCAGCGAGATGCCGGCCTGCATCAGCGCCAGCGACGCACCGCACACAGTCGCCATCGAAGACGATCCGTTCGACTCCAGAATATCCGAGACCACGCGCAGCACGTACGGCGATTCATCCTCCGCTGGCAGCACCGCCTCGATGGCGCGCCATGCCAGTGCGCCGTGGCCAATCTCGCGCCGGCCTACGCCGCCCATGCGCCCCACTTCCCCAACCGAGAACGGCGGAAAGTTGTAATGCAGCATGAATTTGCGCTTCTGCTCGCCTTCGTAGCTCTCCATGCGCTGCGCGTCGTCCGTGGTGCCCAACGTGGCGGATACAAGAGCCTGAGTCTCGCCGCGGGTAAACACCGCAGAACCATGCACGCGTGGCAGCACGCCGACTTCGACGCTGACCTCGCGGATCTGGTCGAACGCACGATGGTCCGGGCGCACGCGATCGTTCAACACCTGGTCGCGGAAGATCTGCTCGCGCAGCAGTTCGTAGTACTTGCTGAACTTCTTGGCGGCCGCGGCGTCGCCCTCGGGCAACTCCTTCTTCAGCGCGTCCTTGATCTCCTTCACCAATGCGTAGCTCTCGAACTTGGGGTGCTTCTGTGTGTCGAGCGCATCCTTCAACTGCGTGCCGACTTTCGCGGACAACTCGTCCAGATATATCTGGTCGATCTCGACCGCCCCGGGAACACGCTTCGCCCGGCCCGCACGCGCAACCAGGTCGTCGATGCCCGCGCAAATCTTCTTGATCTCCACATGGGCGAACTCGATTGCGTCCACCACCTGCTCTTCCGAGCACTCCTTCGACCCGGACTCCACCATCACAATGCCGTCCTTGGTGCCGACCACCATGATGTTCAGAATCGACACCGCGCGCTCAGCATAGGTGGGATTCACAATAAAGTTGCCGTCAATGAGTCCGATGCGCACCGCGCCCACGGGGCCGTGGAACGGAATGTCCGACAGCGCCAGCGCGCAGCTTGCGCCGTTCATACCCAGCACGTCGGGATCGTTCTCCTTGTCCGCCGAGTACACAAACGCCACCACCTGGGTCTCATTGCGGAAGGTCTCCGGGAACAGCGGACGGATGGGCCGGTCGATCTGCCGGCACGTCAGAATCTCCTTCTCGCTGGGACGGCCCTCGCGCTTGATAAAGCCGCCGGGAATGCGTCCGCCCGCGTAGGTGTTCTCGCGGTATTCCACGGTCAGCGGGAAGAAGTCGATGCCTTCCTTGGGGTCGGGTGCGGCCACGGCCGTCGCCAGAACTACGTTGTCGCCGCTGGAGGTAAGTGCGGCGCCGGAGGCCTGCTTGGCCAACCGTCCGGTCTCGAATTTAATATGCTTGCCGCCGGCAAGCTCAACTGTTACGTCATGCTTCATGGTGCGCCTCTTCTCTGTTCTTCCTGGTCGATGATGGAACTTGTCGCCCCGCCGCGGTTACGCGCGCAGGCATGCAGCCGCGGGAGTTGCAACACGCAACTCGCCCGCAGGCTGCAGAAAAATTTGGGTTGTGGGTCCCCGATGGACGGGCAGGCACAGAACTCCGGTTCGCCACGGCTCCGGCGAACTCCAGAACACCCCCGCGCACCCCATCAGCAACTCCAAGGGCAAGGTCGATTGCGGCCTTGCTCCAATAGATCTGCGGGGGTGTGCCGGGGCTTGCCTGAGTCCATGATGAGGGGTTGTCCAGTCGAGTCTACTTGCGGATGCCAAGCTTGCCGATGACCTCGCGGTAGCGCTCTGAGTCGCACTTCTTCAGATAGTCCAGCAGACGACGGCGCTTGCTGACAAGCATCAGCAGACCGCGGCGAGACCCATGGTCCTTCTTGTGCGTCTTGAAGTGCTCGGTCAACTCGCCAATCCGCTCACTCAGGAGGGCAATCTGTACCTCCGGACTTCCGGTGTCCGAGTCGTGCGTGCGAAACTTTTCAATTATGGTTGTCTTTTTTACGGATTCCAACACAGCAGTTGTTGCTCCTGATCTTCAATTCAAATCGCAGTCGTAATGTCTCCATAAAGGATAGCACTGGATTGCGCACAGCGGCAATTCAACTGACCTAAAATGACTTGCGATTTGTGTCTATAGTCACGCCAAGTTGCTTTTCAGGAATGCCAGCGATCGCTCCCGCGCCAGCACGGCCGATGGCGCGTGGTACGCCTCGGGATGCGGATCGCGGTTGAAGGCGTGGCCTGCGCCCTCATACACATACACTTCGACTTCAGGGTGGGCAGCCCGTACCGCATCGACCTGGTCCGTGCCGATGTGGCTATCGTTCGCGCCAAAGTGGATCATGACGGGGCAAACCGGCTCCTCGCTGGCAACTCTGCCGATTCCGCCGGGATAGTAGCAGACGCAGCACCCCGGCTGCATCTTGAGCGTCTCGCCACGGGTTGCAGAGAGCCAGCTGATCAAGCCGCCATAGCAAAACCCCAGTACGCCCACGGCCTTCTCCGACTGTTGCACATGAGCAAAAGCCGCCGCCACGTCCTTCAACGACAGGTCCGGATTCAGCTTCGGATACAGCGCAAACGCTTTCTGCATGTCCTCCGGCTCATAGGTCAGCTCCAGGTCCCGCTCCAGGCGGTCGAACAGCGCGGGCGCAATCACCAGAAAGCCATCGCGCGCGTACCCATCCGCTACGCTGCGGATGTGCGCATTCACGCCAAAGATCTCCTGTACGACCACCACCGCGCCAATCGGCGCGCCCGCCGGTCTGGCCACATAGGCACCCAGCTCGTGTCCGTCTTCCGCCTTCAGCCGTATCCAGTCACCCATCACATCGCTCCTTCTTCCAATGAGGCCCAAAACTCTCGTTCGCCGCTAATCTGCCCTACTCCTCGCTACCGGCGTGGGCATACTCTCGCATCTCCGCCAGCCATCGCAGAAACCGCAGCAACTGCCTGCGCTCCCCGTACAGAAACTGCCAGAAGTCGCGCCCGGTCACCTCTTCCGCGTGCTTGCCCGTGAAGGTTTCCAGTCTCCACTTCAGGTATTCGCTGCACCAAGGCCGCAGCCTGTGCCCTCGCGTCGCCGCCCACAGAAACCGCAACCCTGCCGTCATGCGCCATTCCCCCGCCCTGATTATAGGACTGCGTAGCCGACGGAGTGCGCCAAGTCACTTGCCTCGGCCGCGATTCTGTCTACACTGATTCAGATTGAATCGCACCCAATGACGAAGCTCCAAATTTCGCCCAATGCCCGTAAAACGGCCATCGCCCTGGCACTCGCATGCAGCGCGGGCGGTCCGCGCCTGTTCGCACAGGACACCCGCGCCGTCCAGGAGCCGGTGATTCCGCCGGTCTGCACTACACTGCAGGCGGTGCTCACCAGCGCCTCCGCCACCAGCGGAACCCTGGAGGCCCGCGCAGACCGGGCGGGCTCCGACACCTCCGGCCTCGATACCCTCCGCATCCAGACTGCGCTGGACCATTGCCCTAAAGCCCACGCGGTTGAGTTGGCACCGGACGCCGGCAACACCGCTTTCCTCACCGGCCCCATCGCCCTCCGCCCCGGCGTCACCCTGCTCATCGACAAGGGCGCGACCCTCTACGGCTCGCGCAACCCGGAATCCTATGCCATTACGCCCGAGAGTTGTGGCCTGGTGAACGATGCTCCCAGCGGATGCAAGCCGCTCATCACAGTGAAGATGGCAACCGGCTCCGGCATTATGGGCGACGGCGCCATCGATGGGCAGGGCGGCGAAAGGATCGTGATCGACGGCAAGCTGGCTGCGAAATCCTGGTGGGACCTTGCCGAGGACGCCCGCACCGCCGGCCGCCAGCAGGTGCCGCGCATGATCGACACTGACCTGAGCGACGACTTCACCCTCTACCGCATTACACTGCGCAACTCTCCGAACTTCCATGTCGCCTTCCATCGCGGCGACGGCTTTACCGTCTGGGGAGTGAAAATTGATACGCCCAGAACCGCGCGTAACACCGACGGCATTGACCCGGCGCAATCGAAGAACATCACCATCACTCAGTCGTTCATCCGCACGGGGGATGACAACATCGCCATCAAGGCCGGCGACGGCCCCACGACCAATATGACCGTGATACACAACCATTTCTACTGGGGGCACGGCATGTCCGTCGGCAGCGAGACAAATGGCGGGGTCAGCCAGATCCGCGTCGAGGACCTCTCCCTCGATGGACCCGACAATGGGATCCGTATCAAGTCCAACCCAACCCGCGGGGGGCTGGTCGAGGACGTAATCTACACCGATGTCTGCATCCGCGATTCGAAGTACCCCATCGTCTTCGATACTGCATACTCGTTCCCGGGGAAGGGCGTACAGGACCTGCCCGTGTATCGGGACATCACCCTGAGCAACGTTCGCATCCTGGGTGGAGGCAGGGTTCAGTTCAACGGCTTCGATAACACGCACCGCATCGGAGTTCATATGGACGGTGTGATCGCGCTGGACGGACCGGAACGTTACAAAGCGCAGGGCATCCACACAGATCTTACATTCGGCCCCGGCCCGGTCAATCTGGTCTTTACCGGAGACGATTCCACCGTCAGCGGCAGGCAGGTCAAAGGCATTCTTCCCAACTGCGCCGCCAAGTTTGTCCCGTTCCCACAGTAACGAGACGTTGTAATCACACACGAGAACCGAGGATCAGCGATGGGCCGAGGACAAGATTGCCCTCGACATTCGTTACACTGGAAAGCGAATGTCCACGCAAATTATCCGTCCCGCACGCACGCTTCAAGGTTCGCTCACGGTTCCCGGCGACAAGTCCATCTCGCACCGCTACGCCATGCTCGCCGGCCTTGCAGAAGGCACCACGCGGCTCGCCAACTTCTCCACCGGCGCCGATCCTCACTCCTCGCTCGCATGCATGCAGGGCCTTGGCGCCACTGTGGTCAAGTCTGGCTCCGGCCCCGCCGCCAGCATCGAGGTAACGGGCACCTCCGGCAGTTTTCGCCAGCCCACTGCACCGCTGGACTGCGGCAATTCCGGCTCCACCATGCGCATGCTCTCCGGCCTGATCGCCCCACATCCGCACACCTTCACTCTGATCGGCGACCACTCCCTCACCCTGCGGCCCATGGAGCGCATCCGTAAGCCACTTGGTCAGATGGGAGCCAAAATGGATCTGGTGGACGGGCACGCGCCCATCACCATCCATGGTGGCCCGCTCCAGGCCATCGACTTCACCACGCCCATCCCATCGGCTCAGGTCAAAACAGCCGTCCTCTTCGCCGGCCTACAGGCTGAAGGTACGACCAGCCTCAGCGAGTCCATACGTACCCGCGACCACTCCGAGCACGCGCTCCGTGCTTTCGGCGCTACTCTGAATCGCGTCGGCGACAAGCTCAGCATCGCCGGCGGTCAGCGCCTGAAGGCTATCGACGCCACCGTTCCCGGAGACATCTCCTCTGCCGCCTTCTTTCTCTGCGCTGCCCTGCTCTACCCGGACTCCAACCTCGTCCTCGACTCCATCGGCATGAACCCCACGCGCGCCGCACTGCTCGACATCATTACGGCGCTGGGCGGCCGCATCAAGGTTCTCAACGTCGAAGAGCACCATGGCGAACTCATTGGCTCCATCCAGGTCAACTGCGGCGCTCCGGCGTCCTCCGCACCTTTCATCATCAGCGGTGCGCTCACGGCTCAAGTCATCGACGAGCTTCCCGTCCTCGCCGCGATCGCACCCTTTACCGCCAACGGCATGGTCATCCGTGATGCTCAGGAACTCCGCGTCAAGGAGTCCGACCGCATCGCTCTCGTGGCCAGAAATCTGCGCGCCATGGGAGCGCAACTCACGGAGCATTCCGACGGCCTGGAGATTCCCGGCAATCAGCAACTCCACGGAGCCACCATCAACTCCGGGACCGACCACCGCATCGCCATGGCCTTCTCCATCGCCGCCCTACGTGCCGCGGGTGATACCGAGATCGACGGCGCCGAAGCTGCGTCCATCTCGTTCCCGGAGTTCTTCACCTCGCTCGACACACTCGCACAACGCTAACCTATGCCGCAGCCGACGCCGACCTTCGACTCCCGCCCAATCGTCATCCCCGAGATCGAGCAGTTCGGTGGCGCCGAGCGCAGCGCGCTTGCGCTAGCCCGATGGCTGCATGACAGTGGCCTGCCGTGCCAAATCGTTACCTACGCCGACCATTGCAACTTCGCCCGCTACGCAACCCATCCACTGGCCGTCGTGGAACTGAAAGCCGTAGGCGCGCGCAATCGCATCAAGGCCTTTGGCAGGTACATCCAATCGCGCCCCGCTGGCTCTCCCCAGCCGCTGCTCTCCGGCTACCAGCCGGCGCTGCACGCCACGCTGGCAGGCCTGCGCGGCTTCCACACCTTAGTGCACGACTCGCCTTCCCTGTTCAGCGATCCGGCAACCCGCACGCTTCGTTCAGGGATTCGTCTTGCGATCTCCAACCGAATCGTCGCCCACGGCTTGCGGAGCGGAGGAAAGACCATCGTGACCAGCGAGTACCTGCGTTCCGAATGCCGCAAGGACTTCGGCGTGGATGCGAACATCGTTCGCATGGGCGGGCTCGGCGCGGCAGACTCCGCAGCCCTCTTCCGGATTCGCCCGGTGACCGGCGAACTCCGCCTGCTGTCGGTCTGCCGCATCGAAGGCAACAAGCGCATCGACTGGATGCTGCGGTCACTCGCGGAACTGGAGCACGCGACACCATCGCTCTCCACCCGGACTAACTGGCGTCTCGATCTAGCCGGCCGGGGCGCGCTGCTGGAGCAGTTGGCTGCGATGGCGGCGTCACTCGGCATCGGGGACCGCGTCCACTTCCACGGCTTCGTCGCCGATGAGGACTTGCAGACGCTTTACAACCAGGCTCATCTCTTCCTGATGCCCGCGGTACAAGGCTACGGAATTCCTGCGATTGAGAGCCTGCAGCGGGGTATTCCCGTGTTGCTCCATCGCGAGTCGGGCGTCTCCGACATCCTGCTGGACACGCCGTGGGCCACTGTCCTGACCGGAGGCAGCGACCGTATGACCTCCGCATTGGCGGCAGCAATGGACGGTGTTGTCAGCGGCAGGCATCACTCCGTTCCACTGCCGCCTTTGCCAACCGAAAACGATTGGGCAGAACACGTCGCGCGGCTGTGCAACTGGGTTCCCGCCGTTCAGCCATGACGCCTTGAGCAAATTTCCCATACATGTGCAGATCGTCTTCACAGGGCCGAAGGCCCGGCATATCGGAAGATATGCACTTTATCAGGAAATTTCCGCTTGATCAGGCCACGGCAGCCGATGGACGAAGCTTGGCGGCCGCCGCCAGCAGCCGGTCGATACCTTCGTCGTAGAGATGCGCTGTATCGCCTGCCATCAGGCGGTTCACCGTTGCCTGGCCAGCCTCTGCAAGCCGATCGCGCATCTCTGGCGATTCGTAGAGCGTTGCCAGCGCTTGCTGGATCTGTTCGGCGCTGAAGGGGTCGACAAGAATCGCATCGCGTCCTCCTACCAGCAGTTCGGATGCTCCGGTATTATGCGTCGTGATCGAAGGAACGCCGTTGGCCATCGCCTCGATGAGCGCCATTCCGAAGCCGTCATCGACGCTGGGCAGGATGAACACATCGCACTCGGCATAGAATGCGCTGATATCTGGGACGTAGGGGATGACCGAGACGTTTGGCTGCTCGTCGACCAGCTTTGCCAGCAACTTAAATTTGCGGTAGCCCGGTCCCGAACGAATCTTCAGTTGCGCATTCGGCAGTGCAAGCTCCTTCCAGGCCTGCAGGAGATACAGATAGCCCTTACGCAGCGCCTCTCCGCCCACCACACCGACGACAAATGGCGAACCCGGCGCTTTCGGAACCCTTGGCGTAATCCGCGCACGGCCGCACAGTGGCGCCAGCACAGTCTTGTTGCGGAGATGCTCCGGGAAGCTCCGGCGGCTGTAGTCGGACGGCATCAACAGCAGATCTGCGCGCTCGTACTCTTCAATCTGGCGTTCGATAAACCACTGCGAGTCCAGACTGAAGGACCCGCCTGCCTTGCGCGCTTCTTCCGCCAGTGTCGCCTGTTGATAGCGAATATCGGGGCAGGCGCGGTCCAGCACAAAGACGCCCCCGTGGCGCTGCGCAGCGAGGCCGGTTTGCAGGCTGGAGGTCGCTGCTCCCAGGAAGAGGTCGCACGGCTCCAACCGCAGTGCAGTCCAGCGGTCGTAGATCGTCGAATTCAATTCGTTGAGCACAACCGGAGTATCAATCCGCGTGAGTGCATTGAACAGCATCACTGGAGCAGGCGTGAAGCGGTGCCGGATCGCCGGGTCGAATCCGCGGAAGCGGCTAACCGGTGTGGAACTGTACATGGTGACGCTATGGCCGTGGCGCACCAACGAATTTGCCGGCAGTTTGTAGTGCATCTGCCTGCCGCTCGATATCACAGTCCGCATGCAATAGGCCCCTTTTCCAGTTCATACTAGCATGCAGAATTGCGGTCTTAAACGATTCCGAGTGCGGCCGTCGAAACTGAACTTGACGGCCGGCGACTTGCAATAGAATGACAGTGTGCAAGTGGTTTCAATACTTTCCTCCGTGGAGCGAACCCGAACGATGCGACGTTTTCTAGCCGCCACTGCCGTAATTCTTGTGCTTCTGTCCGCCCCCGTCCTGGCACACGCTCAGTTCTCCGGAACAGCGACGCGCGACAACTTCCTCGACACAACGGTTCTGCGCCCGCCGGCCGGCAGCAAAGTCGCCATGATTGTATTCGAGGATCTGGGCTGCCCATCCTGCGCGAGAGCCCACCCGTTCGAACTCGACGCCGTAAAGCAGACCGGCGTTCGTCTGGTGCGTTACGATTTCCCGCTGGAAGCCCACGTTTGGACCTTCGAGGGGGCAGTCTGCGCACGTTACATCCAGGACAAGATCAGCCCGGAGCTCGCCGGCCAGTTTCGCACGGATGTCTTCGCCTCGCAGCGCATGATCTACAGCAAGGACGACATCCATCAATTCACGGCGAACTGGCTCAAGAAGCACGGCAGGCAGATGCCGGCCGTCCTTGATCCAAACGGGACGCTGGCGAAAGAAGTGAGCGCTGACCTGGAACTGGGGAAGCGCTTGAACGTCGAATACACGCCAACCATAGTGGTGGTCACACGCAGCCAATACCAGGCGGTGTGCGGAACGCATGATGGCAAATGCGAACCAGAGCAGATTGTGGCAGTCGTCAAAGGGGCTATGGCGCAGGCAAAGTAAGCGGAGTTACATCTTGTAGCGGCCCATATCGTCGTCGTTCAAATTCTCCAGCCAGCGCCGCATGTCTTCCGTATCGGCCTTCTGCGGCCCTTCGGCCACTTGCTTCGCGTTGTCCAGCACGGTGCGGCTGGCAAAGATCGGGCAGTCCCAGCGCAATGCCAGCGCGATGGCATCGGACGGCCGCGAGTCGATCGCCACCGTTTCTCCGCTCTGCTCCATCCAGATCACGGCGTAGAACGTGTCGTCGCGCAGTTCCGAGACCACCACCTTGCGCACCACTGCATTCAGACCCCGTGCCATATTGCGCATCAGGTCATGGGTCATCGGCCTCGGAGTCGCGGCCTTCTCCAGCTCCAGCGCAATGGCATTCGCCTCAAAGATTCCCACCCAGATCGGCAGCACCGTCTCGCTGGCCACATCTTTCAGCACCACGATCGGCATATTTGTCAGCGGATCGATCATCAGTCCACGGATCTGCATCTCCACGTCAGCCTTGGCTGTCGCCGAAGTCGAGTCTCCGTGCTCGGTGCCACTCTTCATTCCGCCGCCTCACCTACCAGGCTGTTCGGAAACGTCTGCGTGATGCGCACTGCGAGATAACTCCCCATGGCCGGAAGTATAGGCTGACCGACAGTAAAATTCACGGTCTTATTCTGCGAGCTACGCCCCACCACCTGTGCACGCGGGTGATTGTACCCCTCCACCATCACTTCCATTACCTGTCCTAGATGCCGCGCATAGCTCTTCCGTTGCACTTCGCGTTGGCGATCCAACAACAACTGCAGACGACGCGACTTCTCCTCGTCTGGAATCGAGTCCGGCAACCCGATCGCAGGCGTATTGGGTCGCGGAGAATACTTGAAACAGAACACTGCATCGTACCCAACCTCTTCCAGCAGAGTCGCCGTGTCCTCCAGGTCCTGCTCGGTCTCGCCCGGGAAGCCAACAATGATGTCCGAGGTCATGCTGATCTCGCGTTTTGCTGCCTTGATCCAGGCAATTCGCTCCAGGTACCACTCCCGCGTGTACTCGCGCGACATCGCTTTCAGCACGGTCGTCGATCCCGACTGCACCGGCAGATGCACATGGTCGCACAGCGTCGGAGTCGCATCGATCGCCTGCACAATATCGCGCGTAAAGTCCCTGGGGTGCGACGTGGTAAAACGCACGCGCCGAATCCCGGCGACCTGCCCCACTGCCGCCAGCAGTTCTGCAAAGCTCACTTTGCTGGACGGATCGCGATACGAGTTGACGTTCTGCCCCAGCAGTTGGATCTCCGTAAACCCGGCATCCGCCATCCTGCGGGCTTCTGCCAGCACCGAATCCGAAGCACGCGAGCGCTCCTTGCCCCGTGTGTATGGCACCACGCAGTAGGCGCAGAACTTGTCGCAACCCTCTACGATCGTGATGTATCCGCGATGCGGATTGGAGCGCGACGTAAACTCCGTGTCGAACGTCTCCTCCGTCTGGCGGTCATCGAGACCTGTGATTCGCCGTTCGCCCGCCTCCAGCCGCACCAGCATCTCCGGCAGGTTTCTATACGAAGCAGACCCGCTGACCAGTGACACATACGGCGCACGGTCGAAGATCTTTTCCCCTTCCTGCTGCGCCACGCACCCCAGCACGGCAAACTTCTTGCCTTCGCCCTGCAGCCGCTTGTACTCGTTCAGCCGGTGGAAGACCTTCTGCTCTGCTTTGTCGCGGATCGAGCAGGTGTTGTACAGGATCAAGCCGGCGTCGGCCTCGTCCTCCACGCGCATGTAGCCCTCGTGCTCCAGCGTGCCGATGACCTTCTCGGAGTCATGGGCGTTCATCTGGCAGCCGAACGTCTCAATGTAGAAAGTCTTCGTCACCCCCTCAGTATATCCGGCAGGACTACGCAGTCACCCTGGGTGCCGGGCCGCACGGTCAAGGCAAACGCAATCCGCTATGCGCTTCCCTGCTTCCCGTAATCAATCCATTCCGAGGAGTTCTTTGGCAGGACGAGGATCCAAAATAGTACAACCACCACATACGAGACCGGTTGGACGTAGGACCAGAAGTGATACGCGGCTATATCGCGCTGCACTACAGCTCGAGCCCGTTCGACCTGGCATAGCAGGCTGGACACCGCAAAGATTGCAAAACCCGCCGCGATGCGCCGGATCAGCAACTGCGCCTTCTGCGCAATGAACGCGAAGAATACCAGCAGGAAGAGTGCAGAGTTGAAGAGAATGCCGCGGTCCAGTGGCATCTGGGGGCTGACGCGCGTGAGATGAGAGATGAGCGCCGCAGCAGCCAATGCGGCGAACAGCAGGATCGATAGTGCGGCAAGCCGGCGTAGCTGAACCCCATGAACCGCGCCCAACGGATGGCGGCCGGCGGTGAAGAGTTCCCACGCAACAGCCGTCTGCAGCAGCACATCCACCATTGCAAGCCCACTCAGTATCAGGGCGCCCGCTGGCCCGTGCAGTTGTGCCGCCAAAGCCAGCAGACCGACCGAGCGGACGATATAGAAAGCAATAAGAGACGTAAATAGAGGGACGCGTCGCGCAATCTCTCGCTTGAACATCGCCAGCAACAGGACGCACTGCGCAACCACGCTGACGATCCAGAGCACGCTATTGAATGGAGTCATGGCCGAGACCGTCCTTCCTCTGGTTTATCGACAGCTCGCCCCTTCCCCATGATGAATCCGCGCAAGGCTTGTCATTCTGAGCGCAGCGAAGAATCCCCGCATTTCTCTGCCGCCCACGCTCGCGATTTCAGGTCACTACAAGCGGCGCAGCGGCTCGATCACCGAGGACATGTCCTCCTCGCCAAACCCCTTGGCGACGGCGTCTTCAAACAAAGTCCGTGCCGCCTTCGCCGTGGTCAGCGGGATGTCGCAACGTGCGGCCTCGGTCTCCGCATACGTCAGATCTTTCGCCATCAGTCGCAGCAAGAAATTTACATCGTACGTCTGGCTGATCATCCGTGCGGAGATGGCGCCCAGCAGCGGACTGCCTGGCGCCCCGGCCTTCAGGATAGCCATCGCCTTCTCGCGGTCCAGCCCGCTGCGCTCGATCCATGCGAGCCCCTCCGCAAGCGACGCAACCTGCACGCCGCAGAGGAAGTTGTTAATCAGCTTCAACTTCGCTCCACTGCCAATCGGCCCTAGATGCACAATCTCCTTGCTCATCGACTGCAGCACGGGCGTCACGGTAGTGAGCGCGGGCGCGCTGCCGCCAACCAGAAACGAAAGCTGGCCAGCCGCAGCCTGCGTTTTGCTGCCGGTGACGGGAGCATCCAACAACTCCGCGCCATGCTCCGTCGCACGCGCATCTAGCTCCGCAATCCATGCGGGGCTCACTGTGCTTGACTCGATCAGGATGGTCCCCTTTGCGGTAGCAGCCAGTGCGCCGTTCTGCCCAAGCCACACAGCGCGCGAAGCCGCGTCGTCGGCCAGCATGCTGACTACTACGGTTGCGCCCTGCACGGCCTCCGCTGGGGTCAGTGCGAGCCGCGCACCGGCGCCTACCAGGGGCTGGGCCTTGGCAGCCGTACGGTTGTAGACGGCCAGTGGGAATCCAGCCTTCAGCAGATTAGCCGCCATACCGCCGCCCATCGTCCCCAATCCCAGAATCGCTACTTGCTCACTCGCCAAAACACTCCTCCGTCTACATCAGGCCAGCGGATATACCGCAATTAGCCGATTTTCTTCCTTTGGAATCACGCGGATCCGGTTCCGAAGTGCGCGTCCAAAGCCCTCGTACTGCACCTGCATCCAATCTCCATCTTCCATGACAATGCCGGCGCCAAAGCTCAGTGAGTCCGCCCCGAAGTAATGCACGTGCACGTCGCCCGGTTGGCGGTGCCCCTCAAACTTGAAGTGGTGGTGCTCCATATTTGCAAGGCTGTGGCACATGTTCTCCTCGCCGGTCACAACTTGCTTCGACCAGATTTTCTCCGAGCCGCGTGTGATCGTCACTTCGCCCGCTACAGCTCGAAACTCCGCGCCGATTACGATCTCCGGGCCAATGCTGCACGTGCGCAGTTTTGAACCAGCCAAATTCAGATAGTTGCGCTTCTCAAAGCGATGGTCGGAGAATTCATTCCCAACCGTCAGCCCAATTCGATAGGGCGTTCCATCCTCTCCGATGATGTAGATGCCCGCGATCTCCGCCTCTTCGCCGCCATCCTCCGCATATGCTGGCACCGACAGCGATTCAAAGGGTCCGCGCAAGACCGCGCCGGTGCCTTTGTAGAACCACTCCGGCGCAATGCCAATCTCACCCTCGGCAGGCCGTCCGCCTTCAACGCCCCACTGGAACATGCGCATACTGTCAGTCGTCGCCTCGGCCTTCGCTGCGTCGGCCAGGTGCATCTCCTGCCGCTGTTTGGCGCTGCCCACGTGCGTCAATCCAGTCCCGGACACCACCACACGCGACGGCATGCCCGGCAGGTCAATTGGCGCCAACAGATACCACTCGGACGTGCAGGCGTAGATCGAGTTGTAGTCCAGCTCCTCGCCAGTCGCCAGCGCGAACGCCTGCTCGCTGAGCTTCGAACCGGAGTTGGCAGAGCGCTGCGCCAGTTCGTAGACACTCGATACATCCACCAGGCAGCGCAGATGTGGCTCTTCGACGAGGGCAACGCGACGCTCCCTACCATTTCTGATCTGGACGAGGTGCATGCAGCGCTCCCTTCCCTATTCGATGATGGTGAAGCGCTTGAGTGACTCTTCGTTGACGGTAAGGCCAAGCCCTGGGGTGTTTTCATCCAGGTCAATATATCCGTCCACCGGGACCGGCTCACCGTCGAAGATATACCAGAAGAGTTCGTTCCCCACTTCCACATCGACCTTCGGAAAGAACTCTGCGATCGGCGAATTCAGACTCGCCATCACTACGTGGTAGTTATGCATTTGGCCGGCATGCGGCACCACCGGGATCTGATACGACTCGGCCAGTGCGGTGATCTTGCGCGCCTGGCTGATGCCGCCCACTCGGTTGGTGTCGAACTGGATGTAGTCGAGCGCACTCGCCTCCAGCAGATCGCGGAAGCCGAACTGCGTGAACTCATGTTCACCGCCGGCAATCGGAACGCGCCCATACGCCTTCAGTTCCTTATAGCCACGCGTATCGTCGGGAATTACGGGCTCTTCCAGCCAGCGCAGATGGAACGGCTCCAGCAGCGGCAGCATGCGCTTCGCGTAGTCGAGCGTCCACCCCATATACGCATCGGCCATCACGTCTATGCCGTCGCCCACTACCTCGCGCACGGTGCGCACTAACTCCACGTTGTGCTGCATACCCTCGGCGCCATCGATGGGCCCCCAACCGAAGCGCAGCTTCATCGCTGTGTAGCCTTCGTCTTTATAGCGCTGCGCCTCTGCGTGTAGTTCATCCAGCGGCATGCTGTACAGCCGGCTCGCATACACCGGAATACGCTTCTTGGTGCGCCCGCCCAGCAATCGATAGACAGGCTGTTTCGCGGACTTGCCCAATAGATCCCACAACGCAATGTCCACCGCGCTGATCGCCACCATGCCTACACCCCTGCGCCCAAAGGCCATGGTCCGGCGATACATCTGCTGCCATAGAAATTCGATGTCCCACGGGTCTGCGCCAATCAACAATGGCTTCAAGTAGGTGTCGATGCACATCTTCGTCACCAGCGGGGACAGCGCCGCGTTGCCCAGGCCTACCAGGCCGGAGTCCGTCATGATCTCCACCAGCACCCATCCGTGAAATGCGAAGTTGCCCATCGAAGCCTCGCGAAACATCACCAGGTCCATTGGGTTCGTGCAGAAATGAGGAGGCAGCGGAGTGGTCTTGCCCTCCCACTGAACAACTCGCGTTCGGACTTCCGTAATCTTCATCGATTCACTCTCTCCATCAGGATGCTGGCAAGTCTGGGGCCTTCAGGGATTGCAGCCTGCCCCCCAGCAGCAGGATGGCCAGGAAGCCGACGATGTGGAAGGTCCCGAAGACCAGAAACAGTGTTCCATATCCGAATCCGTGGCCCAGCAAAAATCCTGCGACCACACCGAAAATAGCTCCACCAATCGCACCGCCAAATCCTATCAGGCCGGCCACTGAACCGACAGCCGAAAGAGGAAATACATCCGCCGGCAGGGTCATGATGAGCCCCGACCACGACTGCTGGCAGAAGAACGCGATGCTGAACAACCCGATTGCCAATCCTACCGGCACGAGCGGCACCAGCATGACCACCGGCATAAACAGCGCGCTCAGCCCCAACACTACCTTTCGTGATACATCCAGCGAATGCCCGCGACGGATCAACAGGCTGGAGAACCAGCCGCCCAGGAAGCTTCCTGCGCCTGAGGCCGCGTATGGGATCCATGCAAAGTAGCTCACATGTTTGACGTCAAAGCCGCGCACATCATAGAGATACTTCGGCAGCCAGAACAGGTAGAAGTACCACGCCGAGTCGCTCATGAACTTGGCGAACACCAGCACCTGCACCAACCGCATCGACAAGACGTCACGGAATGAGAGCCGCTGCGCCACCAGGCGTGCATCGAGAGACGCGATGGAAGCTGGATTACTGCCCCGATAACTCGCCCACCACCACACCACCCATGCCAGGCCCGCTGCGCCCGAGGCGAAGAAGACCATCCTCCAGCCGCTCGCCATCAGCACCAAGCCGATCAGTGGCGGCGCCAACACCGACCCCACTGCCGTCCCCGCGTTGATGATCCCCATCGCCGTCGAGCGCCGCTCCGGCGGAATCCACTCCGCCACCACTCTGGTCGCTGCCGGAAAGCCGCCGCCTTCGCCCATTCCCAGCAAGCAACGAACCGCCAGCAGGAATCCGAAGTTCATGGCCAATCCGTGGAGCGCACACGCCGCAGACCACCACACCATAATCAGTAGAAATCCCCGCCGCGTGCCCAGCAGGTCCAACATTCGCCCGCCCGCCGCATACAGCAGCGCGTAGGGAATGAGAAACGCAAACTGCAGCCACGAGAATTGCTGGTTGCTCAGCGGAATTGTCTTCTGAATCGACGAGATGGCTACAGGCAGCGTCTGCCGGTCGAAGTAGCTGATGGCAATGGCCACCGTCACCAGCGCAACGAAATACCACTCCACCCCGACCGGATCGTTTTCCGCACCGCGCAGCATCGTTCTTCTGGCATCGCTCAACGGGGCAGCCAATATCTCACCATTTCCATTGCAGGAACCGTTGTGCCATCTTATACGGATGCCAGAGCTTCCGGATATTGCGGCCTACATTTCCGCACTGGAGACACGCCTTGTGGGCCAGCGGCTGGAGAAGGTGCGGCTGGCAAGCCCATTTCTGCTCCGCACGGTCCAGCCGCGCATTCAGGAGATCGAAGGGCACACCGTCCGTTCGCTGCGGCGCATCGGCAAGCGCATCGCCATCGAATTCGATAATGGCATATGGGCGGTCCTGCATCTGATGATTGCCGGACGCCTGCACTGGAGACCCGTCGGCGCCAAACTCGCCGGCCGCAATAACCTCGCTGCCTTCGACTTTTCCAACGGCTCACTCGTACTCACGGAGGCCGGAGCTAAACGACGCGCATCGCTGCATCTGTTCGCCAGCGATGCGGAGTTGCAATCCATCGACCCCGGCGGTCTGGATGTCTTCTCCGCAGATCTCGTCGCATTCCGGACCGCGCTGACTGCCGAGAACCGGACGCTGAAGCGTGCATTGACTGACCCGCGAGTCTTAAGCGGCATCGGCAATGCTTACTCCGACGAAATACTGCACGCCGCCCAGCTTTCGCCCATCCTGCTCACACAGAAGCTGACGCCAGAGGAATGGAGCAGTCTGTTCACCGCTACCCGCGAGACACTGCAACTCTGGATCGACCGCCTCCGCGTGGAGGCAAGCGACCGCTTTCCGGATAAGGTCACAGCCTTTCGCAAGGAGATGGCGGTCCATGGGCGATTCGGCCTGCCGTGTCCCCGCTGCGGCCGCCCAGTCCAACGCATTCGCTACGCCGACAACGAGACCAACTACTGCGCTGCCTGCCAGACCGGAGGCAAAGTGCTGGCCGACCGCAGTCTCTCCCGCCTGCTCGGCAGGGACTGGCCGCGAACACTGGACGAACTCGAGGCTCTGAAGCGGAAGTAAATCGCCGCCCCAGGGATCCGTGAGAGCTGCTTGCGACTCCGTTCGCGAGCCTGTACAACGATTCCATGATCTTCAAGCAGTACTACCTGGGCTGCCTGGCGCACGCCTCCTACCTGATCGGAGACGAGACCAGCTCCACCGCTATCCTGGTCGACCCACAGCGCGACATTCAACAATACCTCGCCGACGCGGAAATGTTTGGGCTCGCCATCCGCGACGTCTTCCTCACTCACTTTCACGCCGACTTCATTGCCGGCCACCTGGAACTTCGTGACAGTTGCGGCGCAAACATCTACCTCGGTTCCCGCGCCAAAGCAGAGTACGACTTTGTGCCGATGAAAGACGGCGCATCGCTTGTCTATCCGGGCCTGCGGTTGCAGGTACTCGAGACTCCCGGCCATACGATCGAGTCCATCTCGATCCTCGTCTTTGACCTCCACAAGGATCTGGCGAAGCCATACGCAGTGCTAACCGGCGACACACTGTTTATCGGAGATGTCGGCCGGCCGGATCTGCGCGCATCCATCGGCTGGAACGCAACCGATCTTGGCTCTCATCTCTACGACTCGCTTCACAACAAGCTGCTGCCGTTGCCCGACGAGACCCTCGTCTATCCAGCGCACGGCGCCGGCTCTCTCTGCGGCAAGCATCTCTCTTCGGATTCCGTCTCTACGCTCGGCGAGCAGCGGCGCTTGAACTACGCGCTACAACCCATGTCCCGGGAGGAGTTCATCCATCTGGTCACGGCCGACCAACCGGATGCTCCTCCATACTTCACCTACGACGCAGTTTTGAACACGCGTGAGCGCGCCACGCTGGACAAGAGTCTGGAGCAGTCTCTTCAGCCGATCGACCTCAATGAAGTGCTGCGCATGTCGCACGCGGGCGCGCAGGTGCTGGACGTGCGCGACCCCGCCGACTACGCCCACGGCCACCTCACTGCCAGCATCAACATTGCACTCGGAGGTCAATACGCCACCTGGGCCGGCACCGTGCTGGACCAGGCCAGGTCCATTGTCATCATCGCCGAGCCGGGTCGTCAGCAGGAAGCCGCCGTTCGACTGGGCCGGATCGGCTTCGACGGCATCGCAGGGTACTTGCAGGGCGGGATGGAGGCACTTGCAGCGCGGCCGGACCTCGTCTATTTCACGGAGCGCATCAGCGCGCCCCAACTGGCAGAGGAGCTCTCCAGCGCTACTCCACCGCTGGTACTGGATGTCCGCACAGCGAGCGAGTGGGCCGCCCGGCACATTCAAGGAAGCGTGAACATCCCGCTCAATCAGTTGCAAGAGCGCGTCGCAGAGATTCCCTGCGAACGCCGCATCGCTGTCCATTGCGAGGGCGGCTACCGCTCATCCATCGCCGCCAGCATCCTCCGCCAGCACGGACTAATGCAGCTCGCCGAGTTGGCCGGAGGCCTAGCCGCTTGGGAGGCGGCACAACTGCCTATCGTCTTGCCGTCCTCTAATACATTGCGGCCAACCGTCCCGCTGGGAGTCACATAGAAGCTTGGCTTGGGTGTATTGCAGCAAAGGTCCTGGAGAGTCTGTAAGCAAAGGCATCTCCCCCTCGACGGCGTCGCCCAGCAGCCCACCATGGCATCGCCGACGGCCCCGATAGCGAACCCAAACGCTGCAGTGGATGCGGCCGCGGTTAGCAGTTGCGTGACGGTGACTTTGGCGCTGCAAGTCTTGAAGTTCGTCCAGAGATTGAGCACGTCCTGACCGACGGTCTCGCCCACCAGCTCGACTCCCGATGCAAAGGCGAAGTATGAGCACCTGACTACTTCCCCAAGCGCAACGACGGCTATCTGATTGGCCGCAAAATCCACTGCTGTCGCCAAACTGTATTCTGCCGCCGCATCCCGGCCCGAGGGATCGATGAAGTTGGCTGGGTTCGCGCGGGCGTAGTTGTACCGGTGCAGGCTGGCCGGGTCGTAGATCGACCCCTGGTACGGGTCGCGTGTCATGAACCGGCCGGTGACCGGGTTGTACCAGCGCGCCCGCAGGTAGTAGAGGCCGAGATCGGCATCGTACCGCTCGCCGCGGTAGAGATACGCATTGGGCGTAGTGCCCGAGTGGGCGATCAGGTTGCCGAACGCGTCGTCCTCGTACGTGTCCGTGATGGCCCCGGCGGCGCTGGTGAGCATCCGCACCGTGCCCCGGCCGTCGTACCGGTAGAAGCTGGCCGTGGGCGCTCGTGCTGGAGAGAAAACTATCTTCCCGCAGAGGGGTAACTATGGACCGGTCCCGGAAACGGCAGGCATCTGCCGCGACTTTCATCCCGTACTTTTGTAAGCAACACTTCACCGGCGTCCTGCGCACTCTTTCTGGCTTTTTCGGCTTCTGCCTGTGTTATCTCGAACTCCCGGAATTGGACAACGATTCCTCCAACGTCGGCCTCCATAAAAGACGACCATCCCGCCTCAGGATTTTGATCCCATATCCGTTAAATATTTCCTCTGCCATAGTAGCCTCCATCATGGAAAGATCGGGGTAACCGCGTATGCGCCAGATTGAACCTGTTCTATCACGCCCTCAGGTATACCGCCAGCAGTTGGACTGACGAGTCCGATCGCATAGATCGCGTGGGCTGACCGCGAACCTGAGCCAGTCAACGGTAATCGTATGTGTAACACCACGCAAAAATCTTAACGATCTTTTCTGGAATATCTGGATGTTCTCGCCTAAATCGCTCGGACGCGACCTTTTCCATTTCGATCAAATCCTCTGATAGATTGTCGCCAGCATCCGGGTAGTAGTCATCTTGTAGTGATTTAAGAATAGGCAGCAGTTCTTGTGCGAGTTGCTGGCCAAAATGAGCTATCAAACGCTCGTCGCTCCGCTTCGGCATGGGACTTACGCCCCACCCTGTCCACACTGTGAGTGCGTCCGCAACCAGAGGATAGTCTGGACGAATCATCGCTGCCATAATTGGACCTCCAGGCCTGTCTGGGGATTAATCGATGTGATTGAGGTTACATTCGGGTTTGCCTGAAGAGCGCCAAACTCTTCGCTCCAGATTGGGCCGAGCCGCAACACGTCGCCTTGTAGCACTCGCACGTCACCACTCGCTCCCGCTGCAAAATCGAGGGAAGCATCTCTCCACGCTGCGACAGAGGCTGGATTTGATGCATCCCACGGCGGCATCGAAACCCCATTTGATTCTAAGGACATTTCAAGTGTTTGTCCTTCGTGCTGGGCGGCCCACTCCGCCGCACGCTCTGCACCCCCCTTACCGAGGCCGCACCAAAACACCGCGCAATTGGGTGGGGTCGTCAATGCATTTGGGGTAGACTGGCCCGGCGCTGGAGGATCGATCGCTCCCGCCCGCACCTCGTCCAATGCGATTCCGCCCTGCGCGGCGTCACCCAGCAGCCCACCAATGGCATCGCCGACGGCCCCGATGGCGAACCCAAAGGCGGCATTGGCCGCCGCATCGGTTAGGAGCTGCGTGACGGTGACGTGGGCGCTGCAAGTCTTGAAGTTCGTGAGGAGCTGAAGCAGGTCTTGGCCGATGGTTTGGCCAACCAACTCGACTCCCGATGCAAGGGCGAAGTATGAGCACCTGACTACTTCCCCGAGCGCAGCGACGGCTATCTGGTTCGCCGCGAAATCCACCGCTGTCGTCACGCTGTACTCGGCTGCCGCATCCCGGCCCGAGGGATCGATGAAGTTGACCGGGTTGGAGCGCGCGTAGTTGTACCGGTGCAGGCTGGCCGGGTCATAGATCGACCCCTGGTACGGGTCGCGGGTCATGAACCGGCCGCTGGCCGGGTTGTACCAGCGCGCCCTAAGGTAGTAGAGGCCGAGATCGGTGTCGTAGCGCTCGCCGCGGTAGAGGTATGCATTCGGCGTCGCGCCCGCGCGGGCGATGAGGTTGCCGAAGGCGTCGTACTCGTACGTGTCGGTGACGGCCCCGGCGGCGCTGGTGAGCATCCGCACCGTGCCTCGACCGTCGTACTGGTAGAAGCTGGCCGTGGTCGTGCCGCTCACCATCTGCAGCTCGCTGATCCGCTCCAGACCGTAGGTGTACGTCCGCACCGGCTGCCCACCGACCAACTCCGCCACCACCTGCGGATAACCCGTCGGCGATAGATCGTCGACCAGGTATTGCGTGGTGACGCCCGCAGCCGTCTTCGCAACCAGCTGACCGAGGCCGTTATAGGCCAGTGCGACCTGGCCGCCGTTCATCGACACTAGTTTCAGCCAGGAGTTGTACGCATACGACTTGCCGCCCGTGGCCGTGGTGTCGCCGCTGCTGTCGTAGGTCTCGGCCTGCGACTGGTCGTCGACGTTGTAGGTGGTCGAGGCCGACGCGACCGGCCCGAGAGTCGATACATCGGACAGCCGGTTGCCCACTGGGTCGAGCGAGTAGAGGACGCTCCCGTTCACCCCAGTGGGATCGCTCGCAACGGTCTCGCCGATCAGCTCGTCGATGCCGTCGTAACTGTAACCTACATTGCGATTGCTGGATTCGTTGGCGGTGAGGATGTTGCCATTGGCGTCGCGCCCGTACTGGTAGCTCGCGATTGCCGTCGAGGCCTGCGAGAGACGGTTCAGTTGGTCATAGGCATAGGTGGCCTGCAGGCCGTTCGGATAGGTCGCCGTTGCCAGGTTGCTGGCCGGATCGTACGTGTAGGTAGTGGTGTTCTGGCCCGCGGGCAGGTTGTTGTCGACTACCGTGCTGAGGCGGTTCAGAGCATCGTAGCTGTAGTTGACCGAGACGCCACTGGGGCTCGAACTCATGCTGGCGACATTGCCGACCGCGTCGTAGGTGTAGTTCAGGGTTCCCGCCGGAGTGGACTTCGAGGTAATCCGGTCAAGGGAGTCGTACGCGTAGCTGGTGGTGCCGCTTCCGTCGATCATCTGCGAAAGCAGCCCATTGGGTGTGTAAGCGAAGTTGATCGCCGGCTCGCCGTAGGATGCGTCGGGGGTTTCGGTGACCAGGCGGTTGAGGCTGTCGTACGTCAAGACTGCAGTTGGCGACCCTGCCGTTCCCACCTTGCCGAGCGAGACGAGATTGCTGTTGCCATCGTAGGAGGCAACCAGGCCGTTGGTTCCGTCAGCGTATGTCAGAGTAGTCGAGCGGCCAAGAAGATCAGGCGTCTGCGAAGTAGTGTGTCCATTCGCATCCGTAGACGAGGCAGTGTTTGCCAGACCATCGCGGCAGTAGTTGACAGTGTTGGCCGATGTATATGGGCTGTTGGCCTGCGTAACCGAAACGAGTTGGTTCGCCGTGTCATACCCATAGTCGACGGTGTGGCCGGCCTGATCGACCACGCTTGTGACATTGTTGGCGTCGTCGTAATGGATTGTTTGCTGGGTTAAATCCGTGAATCCGATCTGTTGCAGGCGCTGGCGCGCATCGTATTGGAAGGTGGTCTTGTTGCCGTTGCCATCCGTCGCGGAGACGCGGTTGCGCGCGGCGTCGTATGCATATTGAACCGAGACATTGCCTCTGACCACCTGCGTCAGATTTCCAGCCGCGTCATAGCTGTAATGCGTCGAGTGACCGAGCGCGTCGGTAGCGCTCTGAAGTGTCCCGTCAGCGTTATAGGAGAAGTTTGTAACGGTCGCGCTGGGCGTACTATACCCGACCGTGACCGAGGTCAGCCTTCCATCAAGATCGTATACGTTATGCCGGTCATGGCCCTCGGGATCGATCGCATCGATTACATTGTTCCTGAAATCGTAGGTGAAGCTGTACCCGGTCGCCGGGCTTGTTGGCAAGGCAATGTTGGTGAGCCGGTTGAGCGCGTCATATGTGTATTGATAGAGGTTCCCATTTGGATCGGTATACGCGACGATGTTTCCATTCGCGTCGTATCGAGCACCCAGGAATCTCCCTAACGTGTCAACTTCCCCACTTATCTGTGCGGCGTCCCCGTCCACCGAGGTATAGGTGTAAGTGACCGCGTAGTCCTGGAGTAGAGCGGTGGTGCAGCCCATCGTGCTTGAGGACGGACCCGAGCCCAGGTTTGGGAGCGCACCTGCCGGCGAAGTCGACTGACTCGCAAATAGACCTGAGGATGCTCGAGTTACCCGAGCTCTTGTGCCCGGCGTTGATTGCGCGCTTGATGTGGAACTGGACCCTGCGTGTCGAGTCAGCGATACAACACGGCCAAGCGCATCGTAGGCGTAAAGCGTCGTCTTTCCGAGAGGATTGGTGGCAGAAGCTACGTTCCCATATACGTCGTAGGTGAAGGTAGAGGCTGCGGAAGGAGTCTGTGTCAAATCGGCGCCCACTGCAACCGCCTGCAGTAAGCCGTTGCGATTGTAAAGTGAACTCACCACGTTGGCGGACTGGCCGTTGACCGTATCGGTGACTCCCGCCAGATACCCGTTGACATCGTAGTTGAAGGTACGAACATTCCCAAGCTCATCCGTCGCTGATATCGGCGCGGAATACTGGTTGTAGCCCGCTGTGCTCGTAGTATTTACGCCAACGGTGACCTGCGGATAAGTAGACGAGGTTCTGTTTCCATTGATGTCATATGTATAGCTGTTGGTGTGACCCAGAGGGTCCGTCACTGAGGTCAGATTGTGATTCGAATCGTAGACATTGGTAGCGGTAAGCCCAAGCGGGTCGGTCGAGCTAAGCAGCATACCGTAGCTGTCGTAGACCTTCGTTGTAGTGCCGGTGTTGCCGTTGGCGTCCGGCGCATAGGTGATGGTCGTGGCATTCGTCGTCAGATTGTAGGCGTAGCTGGTCGTCTTTCCCAGCGCATCCTGCACACTCTTCAGTCTTCCATTCAACGGCAGGCCATTGGGATCCGTGTCGGTAGGACCATAATATGCAGTGGTCGGAAGTGGGTTATTCCGGAAGTCCGTTCCACTCAGATAGAGGTGGTTCGGATCGTAGATGTACGTGCTCGCCTGACTGACACCCGGGTAAGTGACGCTGGCGAGATTTCCTGACGAGTCGTAGCTGTAGAGATAATTATTTCCCAGTGGATCGGTAATCTTGGTGATGCGACCTGATGAGTCCCGCACAAACGGCACGTTGAGTCCCGTGGAACTGGTGATTCCGTTCCGCGTCACGGTCAGCGAATTTCCACCTATATCGGTGATCGATTGCAGCGAGCCGCTCGCGCTGATCACATACTGCGTGCCGGATGCGTCCGTGTAAGTGTAGCCAAGCGGGCTGTAAGCGGCTCCCGATCCACACTCCCAGAAACTTCCGGTTCCCACGACGTAGCCTAATGGGCAGGCAGTGGGATCCTGTTCAGCTGTCAACGTGCCGGCCAATCCGGGCTCGGGCGTATAGGCTGCGGCATAACCCAGGAAGAAGAACTCGTACTGTGGAGTGAAGTAGAAGGTTCTCCTCTGGCCGCCGAGCGTAAATGTGACGTTGTGGGAAGCGTCTGCGGCGAGGTCAACGTTCGTGCTCAGGGACCAGCCATATCCAAAGTCGGAGATCGTTCCGGCGTTCAAGCTGTCGTATTCACGCTGCACGTTGATCGCGAGGCCTGTGGCTGGAACCACAAGATCGGTGACGGTTGTCGTTACGCGGCCAGGTTTGAATTGCCCAACTACGGTTACCAGAGAGTCACTGTATTGCGTGTTTCCGTTCGTGTCCGTGGCTACAAGCTGAATCCAGTACGATCCATTCTTCAGTTGTGTGGCGTCGATCGTTCCAATCTGACCTGAACCGCTCGCATCCCCGTTCAGCATGACAGCCTGACTCTGATCCGGATTGCTTGCTGAGTAATACGTCAGGATTCCACTCTGAAGGACCACTCCCGGAGCTGTCGTGATCGGCACGATGCCGGAGATCGAGTCGCCGTACGCCGGGCTTCCTATCCATCCTTGATTGCCCGCAGCGTTCTGGACACTCACCTGGAACTGTTGGGACCCGCCTGTGACCGAATCGCTCACGCTTAGTTGCACGACGTAATCGCCAGGCTGGCTAAAGGCCGCACTGGTTGACGCCTGTTGTGGGTTCGCAAAGGTTACGACACCGGGGCCGCTAACTTGCGTCCAGGCCTCGGTTAGCGTCGCGGAGGAATTGGTGTCGGCAACGGTCCCGTTCAAGGCAAGGGCATTTGGCAGCGTCAACGTGGACTGAGCTGAAATATTTACCGTGATCGATTCACTGTTGGTCGAACTCGTCGCCGGGGTCCAGGTGGTGTCAACGATGTTTGAATAAACAATCCCACCGTCGATGAGAGCGACAGCCCGGAGAGTGGCCGTTCCTGGTCCCGTCCCGGTATAGAGAAAGGACGCATGGCCAGTAGAGTCCGTGGTCCCATAAAGATATCCATAAGGAAGCCTGGTGATTACGAGAGCAATATCGACGCCGACCAGAGGATTGCCAAGTGAATCTGTCGCTAAGACAGTAAACGCCTGTTGGCTGCCTACAACCATCGGTTGGACAGCCGTCGGAGTCAGTGAAAGCACACCAGTGGGAGATTGAGGCACTGCATTGCGCCAGGCGACTGTCGTCTGACTTGTTGTAAGGGTTCCGCCGCCAGAGAGCAGAGCCTGAGCCTGCACTGTATCGGTGCCCACATTCGCCCCGGTATAGGTGACCGACGCAATTCCGGTTAGGCCGGTAGTCGCAGCGAGTTGCTGACCATTTGCTCCCGCGATCGTGAACGTCACGGGCACGTTCGAAATGGCAGTTCCCGTGACGTCAGTTACCAGGCCCTCAAACGAAATCGAACTGCCCAGAGTATAGGAGAGCGCCGTCATGTAGTGCGTCGGTGCGTAGGCAGCTGTTTCACCGCCTCCAACACCCGTGGGCAGCCCTGGAACGCCATTGGCGTCGTAGATGGGCGCGTAGCTTCCTCCAGGCGAGTTGAGGCCGCTTTGGTAGGCTACAACCACGTTCTGGCCTGGGGTCAGGTTCGTGGCCGCTACGAGTGGTGGCGTACCGTCTTGCAGCCCAAATGCGTAGTTCGAATTCAACCCTCCATTGACCCAGACCCATGGCATCGCTCCAGGAGGAACCGTTACCAGAGTTCCGTTGACGTTGACTACAAACCCAGGTCCAAAGTTGTCAAAGTACGCGCCATCATCCACGCCAAGTTGTAGTTGCGTCGCTCCAGAAGGCACCACGAACGCCTTCGGACCATCACCGATCGCCAGCGGCTCGATTACGTTTCCGCTACTGTCCGTGAAGGCGCCACATAGGGCTTCGAGATTGAGCGTTGGGGATATCCCGGCTGGAACCAATGTGATGGCACCCGGAGCGCCGGCAATAATTGGGCTCGTCCAGGAAATCGAGAGGCTACCGGAGAGTTGTTGTCCGCTCACCGTTGCGGAGGCCTGAATCGTATCCACACCGGCCGTGTTCCCCGGGTAAGTGTAATTGGCAACTCCATTGGCATTGGTAATCGCTGTGTAAGTGCTCGAGTCAACTCCGGTGACGGTGAAGTCAACTTCGATACCCGCCTCCGGCGTACCATTTTGGTCCTTCAGGCTCGCGGCAAAACTTGGGGACGAACCGATAACGTACGGGGGCGAAGTAACCCCGGAAAGTGCAAGCGTGGAGGTGGTGGACGTCGGAAGCAAAGTGACGGTAGCAGTTCCCATCTGGGACGGATCGGCTTCGCTGGTCGCGGTCACCGTCACGACCTGCCGGCTCTGAATACTGGCCGGCGACGTGTACAGGCCCGTGGCAGAAATCGTACCCACGCCAACCGAAGAAATCGACCATGTCACGTTTGGCGAGCAGGGACTGATCGGTATGGCGGAGAGCTGGAGGGTCTGCGAGCCGTAAAGAGACACAACATCCGGTTGCACACCGACCGCGTTCTCCGCAGAGAGCCGATAGAAACTAGTAGGGTAGCTCTCGCTATTGAATTCGGTGGCAATCCAATCTGCCGAGCGAACCCCGGATGAAACTCTCACTTCATCGACCGAGCCGCTAAAGGCACAGCAGTAGGTTACGGTCGGTATACCGCCGATCTTGAGTTCCGTGGTATCGACAAACACGAAACCGTCGTTGTCATTTTCGGAAAGCTGAACGCCGTCGACATAGAGTTGTGTCGTCGCGGTGGTCACGCGACCGCCATCGTACGTGCCCACTACATGATGCCAGTTGGTATCGATCGTGGCACTGGTGGTGTAAGGCCCGATATTCCTGAAATCCATTCCTGGGCCGGTTGGGCCGATATCGAGCGTGATCCGGGCCCCGTTATAGCCGTTGTCCCCGTATCCAAAAACAGCTCCTCCACCACTCGCGGGGAATTGCGTCCATGCTTCGAGTGTGACTGCCGAACTTCCACCGGGATATGCCGAAGCATTCTCGTACGAGAGATACTGCGTGGGATCCCCGTTGAAGCCAGCGCCTCCGCCGATCATTCCCGTTGCCGGGGTCGCGGAGCCTGTGAGTGCGTATCCCGAACTACCAGAGTCTTGCAGTCCGACCGCACTGCCATTTCCGAAGTGATAGACCGAGAGGAAATTGTTCTTCCAAACACCGGCTTGGTTCTCTTGGCTCGCAGTTATGTTTGGATTTCCGTACCACAGATACACAGGCGTATCCAGCGTATGGGACAGAGTCGGGATACGAACCCAAATTGCCATTTGCCCATTGACGGGATTGTAGTTATCGATCTCAAAATCGAGAGGAATCTGACCGGTAGGGTCGGATGTAAGGATGATGTCGTAGCCATTCGCGTCCTGGACATGACCACCATTGGCAAGCGTGGCCAGGGACGGGTAAGTGCCGGAAACCAGCACAGGGAAATCTGTCTGATCGGTGTTAGGAACCTTGGTATGGTCGATCGTCAGGATACGCCGATAGGCATAAGCGGAAGTGCATGGGGGCGAAAGCGTAATCGTCGCAGAAGCGGTCCTCGTGGGATCGGCCTGGCTGGAGGCTGTAATTGTTATGGATTGGAAACTAGTGATGATGGCAGGCGCTGTGTACAGGCCCACCGCACTAATGGAACCTGCACCGGAAGGCGAGACAGTCCAGGTCACGGCGGTATTGGGGGAATTCACCACCGTTCCCGTAAACTGCTGAGTCTGGCCGCCATACAGCGTTCCTGTTGTGGGACTAATGCTCACCGCAATCGGCGGTTCGAGCGTGATCGTCGCTGTCGCTGTCGCCGATGGCGGATCAATCTGGACGGTGCCGATGACGGTGACGGACTGTTGCGACGGAATTGACGCCGGAGCGGTATAGAGGCCGTTCTGGTCAATTGTCCCAACACCAGCAGGAACAATCGACCATGTCGTCCATCCGGGTAAGCTCACCGGAGAACCCCCAACGACTAAAGAGTATGCTTGCGTCTGACCGGCATAGACAGCGGCGGTTGCCGGAGATAGTTGGACAGAGTTG
>Ga0302197_10000380_pt1 | contig 44684 bp, 36 predicted proteins | sample II_Bog_N2_1_FD_193526 | JGI IMG/M metagenome (GOLD analysis project Ga0302197, IMG submission 193526) | Peat permafrost microbial communities from Stordalen Mire near Abisko, Sweden - II_Bog_N2_1 | ecosystem: Environmental > Terrestrial > Soil > Wetlands > Peat | place: Sweden: Abisko... | reverse complement strand
AATCGTTTTCTTCAAATCCGGATGCAAGCTCACATGCACCGGGCATCCATAAGCTGCAAGCTCTAATATCTTCTTCTCTTTATCTGAATACTCAGAAGGAAATTTAATATTTATAATAATTTCAGCTACACGGCGTGGGTTAGGTGCCATTACCTTGGTTACTTCGGCCTTAGTACCATCCATATTGATATTATGCGTACGTGCCGCAATAGCCATGGTGGTTAATATACATCCGGCCAGTGATTCCGCCAGCAAATCTGTCGGCGAAAAAGCTTCGCCTTTGCCCTGGTTATCAGTTGGCGCGTCAGTAATAATTTTTGTACCTGATTGCAGATGAATAGCTTCGGTTCTTAAATCGCCTAAATAGGTTGTTTCAATAGTTGCCATAATTCCCTAAGCCCCCTAAAGGGGGAGCTCGAATAAGCAAATCTAAGTTTATTATTTTTAATGCTAAAAATTTACAATCTGTAATTTGGCAGTAATAAATATAACATATCGTTCCCCTTTTAGGGGGTTAGGGGGTTTTTACCTACATTTGTAATATGATTGATCTGCCAGTAATCCCTGCACAACCGGTTAACCGCAAGCCCGATTGGCTTAGGGTTAAACTTCCAGTAGGAAAAGAGTATGCCCAGGTTCGTAGTTTGGTTGATACACACAAGCTGCACACGATTTGCGAAAGCGGCAATTGCCCTAATATGGGCGAATGCTGGGGCGCGGGAACGGCCACGTTTATGATATTGGGTAATATATGTACCCGTTCATGCTCATTTTGCGCTGTTGCTACAGGCCGCCCATTAGCAGTTGATTTGGATGAACCTAACCGCGTAGCAAACTCCGTTAAGTTGATGCAGGTAAAACATTGCGTAATTACATCGGTAGATAGGGATGATTTAAAAGATGGAGGTTCCATTATTTGGGCCGAAACCATTAACGCCATCCGCAGGGAAAGCCCCGAAACTACTTTAGAAACATTACTACCCGATTTCCGCGGCGTTTGGGAAAATCTTGATCGTGTACTGGAAACCAGGCCGGAAGTTGTTTCGCATAATTTGGAGACTGTTCGCCGATTAACCAAGGAAGTACGCATCCAGGCAAAATATGATCGCAGTTTGGAAGCCCTTAACCGCATATCAAAATCGGGCTTGCGTACAAAATCAGGCATTATGCTTGGTTTGGGCGAGAAGGAAGAGGATGTTTTAGAGGCGATGGATGACCTGTTGAACGCAGGTGTGCAAATACTAACCTTAGGCCAATATTTACAGCCAACACGCAACCATCACCCGGTGATTGATTGGATTCATCCTGATCAATTTAGTTTTTATAAACAAATTGGCCTTGATAAGGGTTTTAGGTATGTAGAGAGCGGGCCACTTGTCCGTTCATCATATCATGCTGAAAAACACTTATTTGAAATCTAATAATTCTTTATATCTTCACAACGAAGTTGAGCAAGAAAAGTAAAATATCACTATCGGAAGAGGAATTAGTGCTTGCACTAAGACGCCACGAAAAAATCGCGGTGGAAGCATTATATGATATGTATTCCTCTTCGTTGTATGGAGTTATATCCCGCATAATTACTGACACTACCGTGGCAGAAGACGTTTTACAAGAGACTTTCGTGAAAATATGGCACTCTTTTGCCAGTTACAGCACAGAAAAGGGCCGGTTATTTACCTGGATGGTAAATATTGCCCGAAACCTGGCGATTGACAAACTCCGCTCAAAGGACTTTAAGAACCAGAACAAAAACCAAGAACTAGAAATTAACGTAACTTTCATAGACGAACAAAGGAACACAGTTTACAAACCTGAGTTGCTTGGTATTAAGGACTTAGTGCAAACACTAAAGGCCGACCAGAAAGAAATTCTTGAATTGGTTTACTTTAAAGGTTACACCCATGTAGAAGCTGCCGACGAATTAGGCATACCATTGGGAACCATTAAAACCCGTTTAAGAATGGCAATACAGCAACTCAGAAAACATTTTAATTGAAAGTTTGAAAGTGGAAGACATTAAAGCATATATTGAATCAGGGATATTGGAACTTTACGTTCTGGGGGATGTAACCCCAAGCGAAAAGTTGCAGGTGGAGGAGATGGCATCCAAACATCCGGTTATTAAAGCCGAGTTGGATGAGATAGAGCGTTCAATGGAATTATTTGCTGCGGAAAATGCTGTAGAACCACCCGCACAATTACGAGACAGGGTATTAAACAGCCTGCTTACCAATTTTAGCGACGATAACAACTTCCCATCAAAACACCCACAACCTGTTAAGGATAATGTTATTGCTATGCCGGCACCAAAAGCCACTAGCTTTTATAAATATGCATTTGCAGCTTGCCTGGCTTTATTAATAGCAAGCGTTGTAACCCTATTTAGTGTATACAACAAATTACAGGATGCCAATACGCAATTAATCGCTTTAAACTCAACTAACCAAAAATTCAGCAAAACGGTTAATTTTATGGACCGCCAGCTGAATGTTTATCGCGACACTTCTTTTAAAGTAATTAAGCTAAAAGGCACAGCAAACCTGCCTTCCGGCTTAGTAGTAGTGGCATTCAGCCCGAGTAAAAAGAAGGTGGTAATAGACATGGCCGATTTAGATATGCCCGTTAACGATAAAGCACATCAATATCAGCTTTGGGCAATTGTAGGTAAAAAACCTGTAAGCTTAGGTGTTTTTGATAAAACTGATGCGGATAGCACCGTAATGAAAGAAATGAAATCTGTTGATCTCACACATACATTCGCGGTAACACGTGAGCCAAGAGGCGGAAGTGTAAACCCAACCATGAGCGAAATGATGGTTATAGGTACCTTCTAAACAGAAACATACCTGTTACAATGTTAAAACTTTGTTAAAAACATTATACCTGATAAAACAATAAACTTTATCCGTCGTTTTTGTAACTATAAGTCGCGCTTAGCGTCTTATGTACACAAACACCGAGTATTTAGTTCTTTATAAGATCAGTTAATAGTTAATACAAAAAAGGGTTGTTTAATACTGACAACCCTTTTTTATGCAATAAACTTTGCCATAGTTATAGGTAACTGAGTAATTACCTTACTTGGTAAAACAACGTGCATACGGTTAGGTAATGCCAGCTCGTCCCCGGCCTTCCCATGAATATAAGTACCAATAATACAAGCATCACGCGATGAATATTTCTGAGCCAATAAAGCTGTTATTATTCCGGTAAGCACATCACCCATACCCCCACTAGCCATAGCAGCATTGCTTGTCGAGTTAAAATAGGCATTACCGTCCGGCGTAGCGGTTATCGTATAATCATTTTTTAGCACGATGCATATTTTATGCTCTTTAGCTTTTTCAATGGCGGTTTGCAATCGTTGCCACCAGCTGGTGCTTTCGCCAAACAGGCGGTCAAACTCCTTCATATGTGGGGTTATAATACTGCCTTCCGGTATCATATTCCAAAGCTGTCTATGCTCTGCTAAAATATTCAGCGCATCAGCATCAATAACAACTGGCTTTTTATAGTTTGTTAAAATATCGCAAATTAAGTTGAGTGAGTTCTCATCATTACCTAACCCCGGGCCTATGCCCATCGTACTAAACTTATCCCAGTCTATTTTTGGCAAATCATTCCCCTGCCGTACAACCGCCATTATTTCGGGCAAGTAGCTGTTTAGTGCTGTCAACCCGCTTTCCGGCACACAAGCCGTAGTTAAACCAGCACCCGCATGTGCGCAAGCGGATGAACAAAGCAAAGCCGCGCCCATAGTTTTAGCCTGGCCAGCCACAATAAGCGCATGGCCGAAAGTGCCTTTATTACTGAATTTATGGCGGTGCTTCATCAGTTGCCTGATGTCTTTTTCATTTATAAATTGATAAGGGGAGTTAAGCGACTGTACAAACTTGTCATCAATCCCAATATTAACCGCTTCCCAGCATTCCATCACCGGGCCCGACTCCGGCAACAAGAAGTTGATCTTAGCTTGTTGAAAGGTAATAGCCAGTTTAGCGTTTAATACCGTGCTATCAGGTCTAATCTCACCTTCGGAGAAGAAACCGGTAGGTATATCAACAGCTACCACGGTTTTCTCTAATGAATTAAGATGCTTTACTAATTTCTCATAATCGCCATGTAAGGGTCTATTTAAACCGCTGCCCAGCATGGCATCAATTAAAATCGGACTATCCTCATCAGGAAAATTATCTCCCGGCTTAATTTCCGTTACTGGTATAGTATTCTGAAGCCTTTTCAAATTGGCATTAAAATCATCTGAAGCCTTATCAGAATACCGGGTGATCTTAATGTTTATCGCTTTATAATGATGTCCGTGTAATATACGGGCGATGGCTAAACCATCTCCACCATTATTACCGGTACCACAATAAATGGAAATAGCCTGCTTTTTATCCGGGAAATGGTTCACAAACCATCCCACAAAGGCCTTCGCAGCCCGTTCCATTAAATTAACAGAACTTATGGGTTCATTAGCGATGGTATAAGCATCAGCTTCGCGAATTTGAGGGGATGTGAGTAACGGTAGCATATTTCATAAAGTTATGATTTATGCTTTTTGTTTTATTTTATAAGTATGTTATTATTACTTAAATTTGTTTAAAGCATATGTCACCTTTAAATAATTCGCTTCTTAAAAAAATAAAGGAATCTATCAAAAAGATAGATCCCATGGCGACTGCAATTTTATTTGGATCGAGAGCAACAGGGCATTTTAAAAAAGATTCCGACTGGGATATTTTAATATTGATTGATAAGCCTGTAAATACAATTAAAGATGAACAATTATTTAGGCATAACTTATATGATATAGAATTAGAAACAGGCGAAGCTATATCAACATTTGTTTATGATATTAAGTATTGGAAAACAATGTTATCATCAACCCCTTTGTATAAGGCCGTTGAAAAAAACGGAATTATACTGTGAGTGATTACAAAGCTGATTATATTAATTATCGCTTAAACAAAGCACAGGAATCTTTCAATGATGCTAAATTGCTTGCTTCTAATCAAAGTTGGAATAGTTGTATAAATCGTTTGTATTATACTTGTTATTATGCAGTATCTGCTTTACTTCTAAAAAATGATATTGCTGCACAAACACATTCGGGCTTAAAAACGCAGTTTAATTTACATTTTATCAAAACCGGATTAATATCGAAAGATTTTGGCAGGCTTTATTCTGATTTGATGGACTGGCGGCAGAAAGGTGATTATGGTGATATGTATGATTTTAACAAAGATGCCGTTGAACCATTATTAAAACCAGTAGAAGATTTCTTAAATCAAGTTGAGCTATTGGCAAAACAATAATATTTATTGCGCAGGCAGTTTATAATCAATGCCCCAATCTTTTGCATAATCCTCAAGCGGGTTTAAGCCAACTGCTTCTCTTCGTTTATCTACATTAGCCTCATCTTCAATCGGCCGAAAATAATATTTATTAGTTTTCTCGTCCCGCGCTAACTGGCTGCCATAAATTTGCTTTTTGCCATGCTCCAAGGCCGATCTATCCTCCATTAACGCCAACTGCGAAGCTTGCGCTTTACCATTTTTAACGGCGGTACGCATCATTGGCAAATACTTATCTCTCGTTGAACTATCGGCATGTTGTATAACCAAAAAAAGGGTAACGTTCCCCTTACTTCCAACCACCTCCGGCCCCACCCAGCCATATTTATTTAAAACAGCTTCAACTTTTATAAGGTTGATGCTATCGCTTTTACTCATAGCAGCCCACAAGGCATTCATTTCTTTTGAATTATCACCGTATTTATTTTCAATTGCCTGAATTTGCTGCCTGCCACTCTGATCAGAATCATAAATGCTATCTAACTCCCTGGTCAGTGGCTTGTTGTAGTTTGCTTCAGCCTTGTCTTTGTTTTTTTGTATGATGACCAATAAAGGTGCCCAGCGCTTATCTTCATGTAAACTATTCAGATCCGCATCTACAATAATATGATCGTAACCGGTATAGCTGCCATTAGATGCAATTAATTGCAAATTACTAAATGCACTATCCGCGTAATTGGCTTGCGACCATGAACAGGCAGCATCATAACGGTCTCTGGCTGTAGCCAGATTATGGTACCATTTAAATGCATTTGAAAATGTAAGGGCGGAGTTTTTATAATCTTTAGCGAGATATAAGGAATCAGCTTTCCTGGTTAAAGATTTATAGGCCTTGAGTTCGTTATTCTGTGCAAAAACGGGCGGTAGAGAAGCAAGGTTGATAACAAGCAAAATTATCTTTTTCATACTATAATATTTAGGTTCGCAAATCAACTAAAAGTTTAGTTTATTTGCGAACTTTATGAAAAAAATAATTTACTGATAATAGAAACAGGATCTACTTTATACCCATCTCCTTCTTCAAAAACTGCCCGGTAAAGCTTTCTTTCACTTTACACAAACCTTCCGGCGTACCGCTAAATAGTATTCTGCCACCACCAAAGCCACCTTCAGGGCCCAAATCAATCACATGGTCAACTGTTTTAATTACATCAAGATTGTGTTCAATTACTAATACTGTATTGCCCTTATCAACCAATTGGTTTAACACGCCTAAAAGCACATTAATATCCTCGAAATGCAAACCTGTGGTTGGCTCATCTAAAATATAAAACGTATTACCGGTATCTTTTTTGGATAGCTCAGTCGCTAGTTTAACACGTTGCGCTTCGCCGCCTGATAGGGTGGTTGATGCCTGTCCTAAACGGATATATCCTAAACCAACATCAAGCAATGTTTTTACTTTGCGATAGATAGATGGAATATGCTCAAAAAATGGTGTAGCATCTTCAATGCTCATATCCAACACATCACTGATGGATTTGCCACGGTAACGAACCTCTAAAGTTTCACGGTTATACCTTCTGCCACCGCACTCCTCGCAAGGAACTGATACATCCGGCAAAAAGTTCATTTCAATCACTTTCATACCCGCGCCCTGGCAAGTCTCACATCTTCCGCCTTTTACGTTGAACGAGAAACGACCCGGTTTGTAGCCACGGATCCTTGACTCCGGCAAGGCCACATACAAATTACGTATATCCGAAAACACCCCGGTATAAGTAGCTGGATTTGACCTTGGCGTACGGCCAATTGGTGTTTGATCTATCTCGATCACCTTATCAATATGCTCCAATCCTTCAATTTTATCGTAAGGCAAAGGTTGCTTTTTAGCCCTGAAGAAATGATGGTTTAAAACAGGATACAAAGTTTCGGTTATCAAACTTGATTTACCACTGCCCGATACACCGGTAATTCCGATCATCTTACCCAAAGGGAAATCAACACTTACTTTTTTCAGGTTATGCCCCGTTGCTTTTTTAAGGCTGAGTACTTTGCCATTACCCTCACGTCTTTTTTTCGGAATAGCGATCTCGCGTTCACCGTTAATGTAGGATGTGGTAAGCGTATGGCATTTCATTAGTTCGGCGGGAGTGCCTTGCGCTACAATTTGTCCGCCATGTACACCTGCTGCCGGGCCCATGTCAATCACATGGTCGGCTTCCAGTATCATATCCTTATCATGTTCAACAACCAAAACGGTGTTGCCCAAATCACGCAGGTTTTTCAATGCATTGATCAATCGCTCGTTATCACGTTGGTGCAAACCGATACTCGGTTCATCCAAAATGTACATAACATTCATTAGCTGCGAACCTATCTGCGTAGCAAGCCTGATGCGTTGCGCTTCGCCACCCGACAAGGTTTTGGCGGTACGGTCAAGCGTTAAATAACTCAAACCAACATCCAGCAAAAACACAATACGTGCGCGGATCTCTTTTAGTATTTCTTTGGCGATAACATTCTGGCGTTCGGTTAACCTATCTTCCAGGTTATTGAACCAATCCTGCAGATCATTAATATCCATAGTAGCCAGCTCGAAGATATTCTTACCATCTACCTTAAAATGCAACGATTCTTTTTTAAGCCTTGCACCATCACATACGGGACAGGTTTTCAGCACACGATAATTCTCCATGTCGTCCATGCCTTCATCACTGCGACGTTCCTGTTGCTCTTCCAGCATGCGGATCACACCATCAAAGGTGATCTGGTAGCTTTGCACATTCCACTTATTGTACTCAACCGCAACGGTAATCATCTCAGGTGTACCGTTAAGTATGATATCCAGTTTTTCCCGTTCCAATTTCTCAATCGGAACCGATAAACTGAATTCGTATTTCTTTGCCAGCGCTTTCAACACCTGGAAGATCCATGTCTCACGAAATTCACCCAAAGGCGCTAAACCGCCGTTCAATATGCTCAGTTTCGGATTTGGAATTACCGAAGCTTCATCAACCTCAAAAATATAACCTAGTCCATTACATTTTTCGCAGGCACCGTAAGGCGAGTTGAAGGAAAATGTATTAGGCTGAGGCTCATCATAAGAAATACCCGAAACAGGGTCCATCAAAAACTTACTGAAATAGGAAACATTGTTATCCTTATCTCCAATCCTGATGATGCCCTTAGATATTTTTAATGCCGCTTGTATAGAAGTGTATAAACGCTTGCTATTTTCATCGCTCACCTGCAAGCGGTCAACCACAATATCAATATCGTGAATTTTGTAACGATCAACCTGCATTTTGGGCTCAACATCGGCAATGGCCCCATCAATCCAGGCTTTTAAATAACCTTGTTTACGTATCTGCTCAAAAAGTTCGCGGTAATGGCCTTTACGGGCTTTAACTACGGGGGCTAAAATATTTATAGGCTGACCGTCAAAGCGTTCGTAAATGGTTTTTAATATCTGATCTTCAGACATGCGTTCCATTTTTTCACCCGTTTCATACGAATAAGCCTCGCCGGTACGGGCGAAAAGCAAACGCATAAAATCGTATATCTCGGTAATGGTACCAACAGTAGACCGTGGGTTTTTACTGGTAGTTTTTTGCTCTATGGCGATAACCGGGCTCAGTCCTGAAACCTTGTCCACATCGGGGCGCTCCATACCGCCCATAAACTGGCGGGAATAAGCCGAAAATGTTTCCATGTATCGGCGCTGCCCTTCGGCATAAATGGTATCAAATGCTAATGACGATTTTCCACTCCCACTCAAACCGGTAATAACAACCAGCTTATTGCGCGGAAAAGAAACATCAATATTTTTTAAGTTATGTACCCGGGCCCCGTAAACTTCAACTTCACTTTGCTCGCCCAGATCTAAAGGTTTTTCAATCATATTTTATGTAGATATATTGATTAACGTCGGCTTAAATTAATTGATTTAAATACTTTCAACTCAACCAACTACTCACTTAATCCAACCCAATCAACCAATCCGCAAATATACGCAAAAAAAAGCCCGATTCGCTTAGCGCGGACCGGGCTGGTAAGTGCTCCGTAATCTTTTTACAAATTAATTATATGCCAGCAATTGCGAGGTTGGCGCATGCGCGTAAATTGGTTTAAAACCGTAGTTTACAGGCTTGCTGATCACCTCTTTCATGGCAATTAAATTATATATATACACCCCGGTTTCGCGGTTTAAGTGCATACGGAAATAATTGTCCTGATTTTGCTTAGTAATTTGCCTTTGTAATTTAATCTCTCCGTTGTTGTAGGCTGCCGCGGCTAAGGTCCAGCTATTAAATTCGCCGTAAAGCTCTTTAATATACTTGCATGCCGCGATGGTTGATTTACGAACGCTTAAACGCTCATCAACACCATGGCCTACTTTTAAACCGTAAGTGCGAGCTGTACCGGGCATAAACTGCCAGATACCTGCCGCCCCTTTTGGCGATGTACCGCTGCACAAGCCCGATTCAACTAAAGGGATGTACTTAAAATCTTCCGGGATACCATACATCCTGAGGATGGGCTCGATAATAGGAAATAGTTTTTGTGCTTTAAATTGCAATACGTTTGATTGTATTGACAAGAAATTATGCTGCTTAATAGAGTGCCTCAACTTGGTATTTACGCGGGCGTCGTTCACCGGCAATGCCTCATTGGCAAAGTTGTAATCGGCGGTTGGCCTGGTTTTTGTAAATATAAATTTAGTTGAGTGTTCAGTTGCAATAATGATGGGTTTTGACACCGCTGAATCGCTAATTGCAAACCGGGAGATGATAACCAGCACGAACATTACGGAGCACGTAATTAGGTGTTTTTTAATCATTCCTGTTTTTATCATATGTAATTATGTAAGTGAATACTCGCTGCAAAGGTAGGTATATAAATCACATTATCAAATACTTACCAAAACCATGGTGTTTTGGGGCGGTTGAAAAGGCCCCAAAATCAACGTTTAAAGCCGTTAAACGCAGATTCTTATCACTAACAAAAAATTAAAAATATTGTTTAAAAAATCGTAACTTTGACCCTCACGCTGCGAAAGCGCTAAGCAAAAAATTATGGCATTTAAGAAACCAGCTACCGGCCGCGACAGCGCTCCGGGCAGATCATCAAACAGGGCTAACAAGTCCGATGACAGGCCAAAAAGACCCGCCTCAAAAGGCAAATCATCAGGTTCCGACAAAACAGATTGGAACAAACCACCCAAAAAAGAAAGCACATCAGAAAGGCCGGGCGAGAGAAGAAGAACAGCAGGCAGCAGACCCGGTGCAGGCAAAAGTGAAGGCGGCGATTTTAAAAGCAGCTTTAACGGAGGCGAGAAAAAAGCATACGCTCCACGCAAACCATATTCAGGCAGGCCAAGTGATGGCGGCGATGACAGGAAATCACCCGGTCGTAGCAAACCATACTCAGGCAGAGTAAGTTCAGCAGATAGCAGCAGCGACCGACCGAAAAGAAGTTTTGGCGGCGATGACAGCGGTGAAAAGAAATACTCAGCACCACGCAACAAATCATACTCAGGCAGGGCCGGATCATCAGACGACAGACCGAAAAGAAGTTTTGGCGGCGATTCAACCGGCGACAAAAAGCCTTTCTCTTCTCCACGCAAAAAATCATACTCAGGAAGACCAACAGGAGATAGTGAAGGTGGCGAAAGAAAAACAGGTACAGAAGGTGCAAGATCAGGCGAACGTAAGTTCGCGCCAAAATCTTCAGCAGCCGGTGCATTTAAAAAACGCGAAGGGGTTACAAGCGAACCTTTCCGCAAATCAGCAAAATCATCATACAATAAAATAACTCCCGACAGAGACGCGCCGGCTAAAACCATGCGTGCCCGTAAGGAAAAACCAAAAGACGATTCAGGCCTTATCCGCTTAAACCGTTATATAGCTAATGCTGGTATCTGTTCGCGCCGTAAGGCTGATGAGCTGATTGAAGCAGGTGTGGTTTCGGTAAACAATGTTGTTATTAATGAGTTGGGCCACAAAATTGACCCGATGAAAGATGAGATCCGCTACAATGGATCATTATTAAAGCGCGAAAAAATGGTTTATGTTTTATTAAATAAACCAAAGGATTACATCACCACTACCGAAGATCCTCAGGAACGCCGTACAGTAATGCACTTAGTTGAAAAAGCCAGCAGGGAACGTATTTATCCTATCGGCCGTTTAGACAGGAACACCACAGGTTTGTTATTAATGACCAATGACGGTGACCTTGCCGATAAGCTTTCGCATCCGCGCAGCAACATTACCAAACTATACCAGGTTGAGTTAAACAAAACTTTAGCCCAGGGTGATATGAACAAAATCCAATACGGTTTGGAGCTGGAAGACGGTTTGATTAAACCGGATTCTGTTTCCTACGTAACAGGTGGTTCAAAACGCGAGATCGGCATCCAGATTCACAGCGGAAAAAACCGCATCGTACGCCGTATATTTGAGCATTTAGGCTACGAGGTAGTAAAGCTTGACCGTGTAATTTACGCGGGCCTAACCAAAAAAGACCTTACCCGCGGCAGATGGCGCTATCTTGATGAAAAAGAGGTGATTCAATTGAAACATTTGATCAAATAATTTTAAGATATTTTTAACGTTGAAAGTTCAGTATAAAAGCGCTAACGCTTTTATACTGAACTTTTTTGCTTTTATCACCTAATTACTAACTTGCGCATCGTTAAATCTACTAACCATGAAAAAATTATTGCTGATTATTGCATTGCTATGTCCCGCGTTAACCTATGCGCAGCATAAAAAAACACTTCCTTCAACTTTTGATTTGGTAATAGGAACCTACACCACCGGCGAGAGTAAGGGAATTTATGTTTACCGTTTTTATGAAGATAAAGGCAGGGTGGCTTATTTAAACGAGGTTGACGATGTTACTAATCCATCATACGTAACTACATCAGCAGATAATAAATTTTTATACGCGGTTAACGAAGGCCCGCAAGGCGGCGTAAGCTCATTTACCTTTAATGCCAATACCGGCAAAATGGTATTTATCAATAAACAGCCAACCCAGGGCGCTGACCCATGCCACATACTGGAAGATAAAGAACAACGCAACCTTTTTATCGCTAACTATACCAGCGGAAGTTTGGCGGTTTTCCCTGTTAATAAGGATGGCTCTATCGCGCCATTATCTCAATTGATAAAAGATGAAGGCAGCAGTGTTGTTAAAGACAGGCAACAAGGCCCGCACGTGCACAACGCGATATTAACAGATAACGAAAAATATTTACTGTATACAGATTTGGGTACCGACAAGGTAAACATCATGCGTTATAAAGCCTCTAAAAACCCGCCGCTTACCCCGGCTGATCCGGCTTTCACAAGCGTAACGGCAGGTAATGGCCCACGCCACCTGGTTTTTTCTGAGGGCGATAAATATTTATACCTGGTGCAGGAAATAGGCGGCGTTATCAATACCTATGCTTACGATAATGGCAAATTGAAACAAATCCAATCATTAAGCATGCTTACGCCAGAGATGAAAGGCAACATCGGTTCAGCAGCGATCAAAATCTCTCCTGATGGCAAATACCTTTATGCTTCAAACCGTGGTAACGCCAACGATATTGTGCAATATGCCATTGATCCGGACAACGGAACACTCACCTTTGTATCCCGCACCTCATCATTAGGTAAAGGCCCACGTGATTTCGCCATCGACCCAAGCGGAAAATTCATGGTAGTAGCCAACCAAAACAGCGACAGCATAATAGTTTATCGCCTCGACCCGGCAACAGGAAAACCAACTACCGTTGTTACCCGCATACAGGTAGGTAACCCGGTTTGCTTAAAGTTTGTTCCTGCGGAATAACATACTTATGTCAGGTTCAGAATCACATCATAAATTTTACACAATACATTAAACTTTTTGTTCTACTTTTAGTCTAATATTTAATTAGAGTTTAAAATACTTTATATGTTAAATGTTAGTTTAATACATGTTTAATTTTTATTATGAAAAGGTTATATAAATACGTTTCCGGTTTAGCTTTAGCCGGGATGCTTTCAGTAGCAGTTGTTACAACTGCAAGTGCACAACATGGCGGCGGTGGTTTTCACGGCGGTGGTGGGGGCGGTGGCTTCCATGGCGGCGGCGGCGGTGGTGGAGTAAGCAGTTCTGGTTTCCGTGGTTCATCTTTTGCAGGCAGCTATCGTGGCGGCGTTGGTGTACGCGCTGTGGCAGTTCGTGGCGCATATGGCTATAACCGCGGCGGCTTTTACAGGCCCGGCTTTGGCTATTATGGCTATCCGCACCTGGGCTTTTATTTAGGTGTATTGCCTTTTGGGTATTACCCATTTTATTGGGGTGATGATTTGTACTACTATTATGGCGGTGTATTTTATAGCCCTTATGATGGCGGTGGTTACCAGGTTACCGTTCCACCGGTTGGCGCGGCTATCCCAAGTTTGCCACAAGGCGCGAAATCTATCATGATTGACGGACAGCAATTTTATGAGTTGAACGGGGTGTATTACAAAGCTGTTATTAATGATCAGCAAAAAACTGTTTACGTAGTTGCGGGCCGAGATGGTGTGTTAAATACCGATGGCAGCGCTACTACCGACGGCAGCGAAGTTGCAGCACCACAAGTTGGTGATATTGTAAATGAATTGCCTGACGGTTGCCACAGAGTGACTTTGAACGGTAAAAAATACTACGTATCGCCAAATGATATTTACTACCAGGCGTATACTGATGAAAACGGAAACGTGGGTTACCGTATTGCCAGCGTACCCGATAATAACAATCAGGATAACTAATCCTTTTCAGCGTTATATCCACCTATGAAAATCTGCAAGGACAGGGCTTAAAAGCTTTGTTTTTGCAGATTTTTATTTTTTTATGCGATTTTTTTTAACTAAAATTATACTCTAAATGGTGTGCGGGTCAATTTACTACGTAGTAACCCTTGCTGAATAATTTAATTTAAATGTCTTTTCGCAAAAAACGTTCACTTTCCGAGGTAACCAATGCTAAAAATCATACCCCGAATGACGAAGCCCTAAAAAAGTCGGAAGCTAACCTGCGTACTGTTTTTGATAATACTGATTCCGCTTATATTTTATTTGGCACAGACCTCCAGATCCTTTCATTTAACTTATTGGCCCAACAGTATTCCGAGGAGAATAATAAAAAATCACTCGCCATTGGTAAGTACATCAACGAATATTTTTCGCCGGAAAGATGGCCTCAAATTATGGAGATGCTGAAAAAGCTATCAAAAGGAGACACCGTTAGTTACGAATTGAGTGTGGTGGGCGATAATGGCGTTACCAAATGGCATCATGTACGCTGGTTAAATGTTAAAAATAAAGGCAATAAAAACTGGGGATATATTTTAGCGAATAAAGATATTACCGAAACCAAAACAGCGGCACTGGAGCGTGAACGTATAACCAATGATTTAACCCAGCATAACCGTGACCTGGAACAATTTACCTACATTATATCGCATAACCTGCGTGCGCCCGTGGCCAATATATTAGGGTTAACCAATATTTTGAAGGAGCACGGGCAAGGCATGGATGCGGAATCGCAACAAGAAGTAATCGACCGCATATTTACTTCCACCAAAAACATTGATACCACAATAACGGATCTGAACCAGATACTACAGACCCGTAAGCCGGTAGGTAGTAAAAAGGAGAAAGTGGAATTTGAGGCTATGGTTGATGCTGTTAAAACAAGCCTACGTAACATTATAACGCTAGAGAAAGTAACGATAGACTGCGATTTTACCTCGGTAGACTCGATGTTTACTACCCGTAGCTATTTGTACAGTATCTTTTACAACCTTACATCAAATAGTATTAAATACCGAAAACCTGATATTCCTCCGCTTATCACCATAACAAGCCGGAAAGTGGATGATAAAATAGAGCTTCGCTTTAAGGATAATGGCAAAGGCATTGATCTGGATAAAAATGCCGACGATATTTTTGGTTTATACAAACGCTTTGACACCAGCGTTGAAGGCAAAGGCATGGGCCTGTTTATGGTAAAAACGCAGGTTGCCGCGCTCGGCGGCTCCATACAAATTGAAAGCAAACTTGGCGAGGGTACAGAATTTATATTGCAATTCCATTAACCCGCTTAGTTTATATTGTACTAAAAACGGTGCAACTAATCGTAATCAGATAAATATCTTTCGTTTTCTGAAAGACAAAATTTTCCTTAACCGTAAAAAAATGTTGCCACAGTAATTAATAACCACTTTATGCTTCATTAACAACTAATTATTCGCATTTGGCATTTGCTTTGTAATTAGATGTACATAATATCCCACCCATACAAAAATGAATACTTATAAAATTAAATCTGCTGTATATGGTATAGCTATACTTATTGGCGTTATGGGCAGCAGTTGCAGTCCGTTTAACAGAACACAGCGCGGTGCATCTATAGGCGCTGGCGCTGGGGCAACGGTGGGTACTGTAATTGGTAAAACTGCAGGCAATGTTGCATTAGGCGCTATCATTGGCGGCGCTGTTGGTGGCACTGCCGGTGCATATATTGCCCACCAGATGGGCAATCAGCCGGGTGACTTAAAATCAGCTATTCCCGGTGCTAAGGTGGTTAGCAAAGGCGATGATTTATATATAAAGTTTACTGATGCGATATTATTTGCGCCAGACAGCACTGATTTAAAAGATCATGGTCAAAAAGATATAATCAACCTGGCAAAAGCACTACAGGAAAACCCGCAAATAAACATTACCATAATTGGGCATACCGATAGTTTAGAAACGACAGACCATATGGCTCTATCCCTTAAACGGGCGCAAACGGTTAAGGCCGCTTTAGTTGCAGCCGGCATAGATGATAGCCGCTTAACCGCCATAGGTAAAGGCTCAACGGAACCTGTTGCTTATAACAGCACGGAAGAAGACCGGGCAAAAAACCGTCGTGTAGCAATACTTATAAATAAAAATATAAAAGATCGGGCTGCCAAAAACAGTCATTAAAATAAATAGTGTTAATAGTTTAAGGAAGCTGTATCAAAAGCCCATTTACTAAAACACAGGCGGAATTATATTTTATCTCTGTGATCCTCTGTGAAATCCCTCCGTTATCTCTGCGGTTTTCTACCGCATACACAGATCCTGCGTTGTGCAGAATATAATGCTGTTTAAAATTTCAGTGTTTTGCTTTTGAAGACGGCATCTTTTGTTTATTGTGACTTGTAATCAACACGCTTATGCATTAACTTTGTGGCATGCTAAAAAAATCGGGCGCTTTATTATTAACCATGCTGTATATAATTACAGTAGTTGGTTTCGCGCTTAATTTGCAGTATTGTGGCAAAGTAATTACCGATATTAAAATTAATGCCCCTTTACATGGTTGCATTAAAAGCCGTATGGCAGCAAAAATGAAATGCTGCACCCAAAAGCATATCGATATTAAAATTAAGGACGCGCATGAAAGCGGCGCGGCATCAATTTTAGCAAAGGTTTTCGCGTTTCAGTTACCGGTTGCGTTATTTGCCCACTTTTCATTCATTGCTCACCCGGCATTGTTTCAAAAATCTTTTTATGAAGCACCACCCCAACCCGGGCAATACAGCGTAGCAGTCTTTGTAAAAAACTGCACTTTCCGTATTTGATCAATTAATCGTATTTCCACATTTATCGCGGTAAAGTTTACCGCCTGTTTATTTATTTACGATTAATTTTTATTCAAAATGAAAACTCTAAAATTATTTATAGCCATTCTGGCATTATCTGTTGGCGTTGCCAATGCTCAATTTACCAAAGCCGAACTACAAGTTAGTGGTTTAACCTGCTCCATGTGCTCAAAAGCCACTGAAAAATCACTACGTACGCTTGATTTTATCAGCGACATAAAAGTCGACCTAAACAAAAACATATTTGTGCTAACCTTTAAAAAGGATGTTCCGGTTAATATTGATATGATCAGCAAGAAGGTGCAGAACTCCGGTTTTTTTGTAAATAACTTAAAGCTTACTTTCAACTTCGATAACGTAAAGCTGGCTGGTAATTACTTTAATTACGAGGGCAATACCTACAAGCTGATGAATGCCAGCCATCCGATAAGCGGCGAAGTTGCTGTAACTGTGGTTGACAAAGGCTTTTCTCCGCCCAATGTCTACAAAAAGTATCAGCCTGAAGCAACAGACAGCGGCAAGCCCGGCAAAGTATATCACCTGACTATTTAAGCTTAAATCATTCATAATTATGAAAAAGCTATATTGGGTTTTAAGCCTGATGGTTTGGTGGTGCCCTACATTTGCCCAGGAATTGTATGTAAATACCGAACCCGCGAGCAACATGGCCACTCACTCTATTGGCATCAGGGTAGAAAACCAGGGATATTTTAACCCCACATATAAAGACCGCAGCACGCTTGAGGTAATGTACGGTGCCAGCAAAAAATGGATGATCCATGGTTCGCTCTATGAGTCGAATTATTACCAGGCCGATCAGCATTTTGAGGGTGGAAGTGTTTATGCCAAGTATCGGTTTTTGTCGATAGATTCTGTACAGAAGCATTTTCGGGGGGCATTTTTTGTGAAAGCATCAAGCATTAACAACCCTTTGCCAACCCAGGAAATATCTTTAGAGGGTGATAACAGCGGTGCGCAGGGAGGTGTAGTATTTACGCAATTGTTGCACAAATTGGCACTATCCGCTTCTACCAGTTATTTGCAGGCATTTGATAACCGGGGTGGTTATGACCTTCCGCAGCAAAATTCGAGGGATGCGATGGCGTATACTTTTTCGGCGGGTTATTTATTACTGCCTAAATCATACAACAACTATAACCAGGTAAATTTGAATTTATATGTGGAGTTGTTGGGTAAAGACAATCCCGGTTACGGGCAAAGTTATCTGGACGTTGCCCCGGCAGTGCAGTTGATATTTAACAGCGTATGCCGCCTGGATTTTTCGTACCGCACACCTATATATAATGATATGGTGCGCAATAGCAAAAACATCTACCTGATAAGGTTAGAGTATAATATATTTAATGCTTTTTAAACCTCTTTACTTTATGTTCATTGCGAGGAACGAAGCAATCGCGAGCTGTGCATGATTGCTTTTCTTCGTGCGATTGCTTCGTTCCTCGCAATGAACATTTTTAAAACTTCTTAACCGTTTCAGTAATATGTGCCAGATGATGCCTCCCATGCCAGGCGTATAAACCAAGCGCGCGTTTAAGCGATATGGTTTGGCCTGATTCCGGGTTGGTAAAAGTGCGGTTCCATTCGTTTTCGGTAAAGCTTTCCAGCAGGTTAACCCAATGGATATGTATGCCTTCCAAAATTCTTAATGATGATTCTACCGGCAAGCGGTAATCGGCTTGTAATGCCCAATAGGCTTCTTCATAAGGTTTTATGGTGGGGTTATCTTCTGTTAAAGCCAGCTTAAACCGCACAATAGAGTTCATGTGGCTATCCGCTACATGATGTACCACTTGCCTTAAAGTCCAGCCGCCGGTGCGGTACGGAGTATCTAACTGTGTGTCATTTAAACTGATGATAGCCTGGCGCATTTGACCCGGCAACATTTTAATTTCGTTTATCCAATGCCTGATGTCTTCATCATTATATGATGCTGGTGGCGTGAATTTACCCACCGGGTATTTCATTTGTTCGTCTGTCATAATTACTAAAAAAATCAAAATAGGTATAATTCTAATGTTGAGCAACGCTGCAAAGTAAAAATCTCACGAAACTGCTATATTGCAGCTTTATATTACCTCATTATTCCCTCTATGAAAAAACTCTTTACGTTACTGTTCATAGCTGCCAGCATTAATACTTTTGCTCAAAAGCTGGATACGCTTACAATCGAAAAGATCATGCGCGACCCGAAGTGGATAGGTGTAGCGCCTTCTGATATTAAGTGGAGTGACGATGGCAAAAAGATTTATTTTAAATGGAACACTGATAATACTTTTAGGGGTGAGTTATACTATATCACCCCCAATAATTTCACCCCACAAAAAGTAAGCGATAAAGAGCGAGGCGAAATAACGCCCATTTACGGCAGCAAATGGAACCAGGCGCATACCTTAAAGGTTTATTCCAGAGGCGGTGATATCTACCTGGAAAATATAAAATCAGGCAAAACCATACAACTTACCCGAACTACCGACACCGAAAGCTCCCCAACCTTTAATGCCGATGGAAGCGAAGTTTTATTTATTAAAGCTGATAACTTATATGCGCTAAAACTCAATGGCGGAGAGCTGATGCAGCTAACCAATTTTGTTGCTTCAGCCAAAAAGGATAAAACCGACGATGAAACCGAACAGGCAAAATGGCTGAAACAACAGCAGTTGGAACTATTCGATATTATTAAACTGGATGATAAAAACAAAAAGCTGGATGCTGAGGAGAAGAAGAAATTTCAACCTAAAAAAATAAAAGAACTGATAACCGATGGCAGGGATATTGACAATGTGGAGCTAAGTCCGGATGGTAGATACATTACTTACCGCCTAACAAAATCGCCGGAGGATAAAAATACTATTGTACCCAATTATGTAACCGCGAGTGGTTATACTGAGGATATACAAAATCGCACCAAGGTTGGCGGCCCTCAATCGGTTTGCGAATCATTCATTTATGATACACAGCGCGATTCTGTCTACAGCATCAACACAAAAAACATTGTTGGCATAAAAGACCTGCCCGATTATGTAAAAGATTATCCGGTTGAATTAGCGGAACGTACCAAACTAAACGAAGACCGTAAAGTGATTGTTAACGGCCCGATATGGAATGCCAATGGCAAGCACGCGATTGTTGTGGTGAATGCGATTGATAATAAAGACCGCTGGATCATGTCGCTTGATGTGGAAAATGGTGCTTTAACTTTACTCGACAGGCAGCATAACGATGCCTGGGTAAGCGGTGCCCCGGGTATTGGCGGCGACTGGTACGATACTGGCAGTATCGACTGGCTGGATAATGATCATTTCTACTATCAGAGCGAAGCAAGCGGATACAGTCATATCTACGTTTATAACATTAATAACGGCGATAAAAAACAACTAACCAATGGTAAATGGGAAGTACAAAACCTGCAATTATCGCACGACAAAAAAACATTCTACTTCAATGCCAATATTGATCATCCCGGCGATTACCAGTATTATCGTTTAGCGGTAAACGGCGGCGAGCCGGTTAAATTAACCTCTGTTAAAGGTGATAATGATGTATCGCTTTCGCCGGACGAAAAATGGCTGGCTATAAGGTATTCATACACTAACAAACCCTGGGAATTATATTTGCAACCAAATAAACCGGGAGCAAAAGCGGTGCAGGTAACACGGTCAACCTCTGCGGAATTTAACTCTTATGCCTGGCGAGATGCACCGATCATCACTTTTAAAAACCGCTATGGCAGCGATGTTTATGCACGGTTATATCTGCCTAAAAACCCCGATCCGGCTAAACCGGTAGTTGTGTTTGTGCATGGCGCGGGCTATTTGCAAAACGTGATGTATGCCTGGAGCTATTACTTCCGCGAGATGATGTTTAACAACATGCTTACCGACCAGGGCTATACTGTTTTAGATATTGATTACTCCGGCAGCGCGGGTTATGGTCGGGATTGGCGCACGGCCATCTATCGCCACATGGGTGGTAAAGACCTGAGCGATCAGGTAGACGGTGTTAAATACCTGGTTGATAATTACGGTGTAAACCCGAAACATGTGGGTATTTACGGCGGCTCGTACGGCGGGTTTATGACTTTAATGGCGATGTTTACCGCGCCCAATGTATTTAAATCGGGTGCAGCTATACGCTCGGTAACGGATTGGGCGCATTATAACCACGAATACACAGCAAATATTTTAAATGAACCTTATAATGATGAAAACGCTTATCGTTTAAGCTCACCGATATATTTCGCGGATGGGTTGAAAGGAAACCTGCTGATGCTTCACGGCATGATCGATCAGAATGTGAACTTCCAGGATATTGTTAGGCTAACCCAAAAATTGATCGAGTTACATAAAGAAAATTGGTGGCTGGCTCCTTACCCGATAGAGGATCATGCATTTGAGCAACCCAGCAGCTGGACGGATGAATACAAGCGTATTTATAAGCTTTTTCAGGAAACGTTGAAGAATTAGTTTTACTATCACAGAATGAAAAAATCGATCTTCATAATCATTTTATTGATGGCCGTTGGCTGTAGGCACAAAAGCAATAAGCCTGTAATCCAAATTAATTTGGTCGATAGCAATAAGAATCTGAAAATATCCGGTTTGGATTATGCGATTATGCAGGATATTAACCGGGATACAACCGCTAACGTTTGGCAAAATTTAATACAGGTTTACCGCATGCCTACGGATACTGACTTGAAGGATTTTCAACCAGTACAGCCCGGCAAATATATGGTGAAGGATAGCGCAGTTGTTTTCACTCCTGATACGCCCTTTACCCCCCATCAAACTTATTTTATGCGCTATTACCAATACGATAAAGGCAGCACTGCCTGGGATTACATCAAAAACCACCAAAAACCGGGTAAAAAGCAGCACCAAGACTTGATTTTTAAGCAATAAACTATTTGAAAATCAAATAATATACACTATATTTGCATTCAAATTAAATGGAGGGGGCGCTGAGCCCCCTCTTTTAGTTATCAATCAAAATTATCAAAACGGATAATGAATATTGAAAATAGAGTAAAAGAACTGGTAGAAGAGAAGATAGCGGAAATTGAACGCCCCGATTTGTTTTTAGTTGATGTGAAAATGCATGCCAACGGAAAATTGATTATATTGGTGGATGGCGACAATGGTATAGGCATTGCGGATTGCGCTGCAATAAGCCGGTATGTTGGCTTTAAACTGGAAGAGGAAAGCGTAATTGAAGAAGCTTATAACTTAGAGGTTTCGTCGCCGGGATTGGAAACGCCGCTTACATCGGTAAGGCAGTATACCAAAAACATAGGCCGCGACCTGGCTATAAAAATGGCCGATGGCGTAAAGCGCGAAGGCAAACTAACCGCATTGACGGAAGATGCCATAGTAATTGAAGAACAAATTAAACAAAAAGGGAAAAAGGCCGAAGTAATTGAAAGCGTGATCCCGATAGATAAAATAACAGAAACGAAGGTTTTAATATCATTCAAGTAAGAACCATCATGAGCTGCCACTTAAACAAACAAGCTCATGATAGCTTCATTACCATTGAAGAAAAAAACAATTTAATGAAAAATGAGCAATATTAATTTAATTGATTCTTTTCAGGAATTTAAAGATTTCAAAAACATCGATCGTCCAACTATGATGAGCGTTCTTGAGGACGTTTTCAGAAGTATGATCCGTAAAAAATATGGCAATGATGAAAATTGCGATGTAATTGTAAACACAGATAATGGTGACCTTGAAATTTGGCGCACACGTGTGGTTATGGAAGACGGGTTTAGTGAGGATGATGACCTGGAAATTGAATTAGCGGAAGCTAAAACCCTGGATGCGGATTTAGAGGTGGGTGATGAGTACATTGAGCAGATCACTTTAGAAAGCTTTGGCCGTCGCGCTATATTGGCAGCTCGCCAGACTTTAGTTTCTAAAATTTTAGAATTAGAGAAAGACGAGATCTTCAAAAAATATAAAGATCGCGTAGGCGAAATTGTAACGGGCGAAGTTTACCAGGTATGGAAAAAAGAAACTTTAGTGCTTGATGACGAAGGTAACGAGTTATTATTACCTAAAACTGAGCAAATACCTGCCGATTACTTCAAAAAAGGCGATAGCGTAAAAGCGGTAGTATCAAAGGTTGATATGATGAATAGCAACCCTAAGATCATCATTTCGCGTACGGCTCCTGAGTTTTTACAACGTTTGTTTGAGCAGGAAGTGCCTGAAATTTTTGATGGCTTAATCACTATCAAGAAAATTGTACGCGAACCGGGCGAACGCGCCAAGGTAGCTGTAGAATCATATGACGACCGTATTGACCCGGTTGGCGCTTGTGTTGGTATGAAAGGATCACGTATACATGGTATCGTTCGTGAGTTGAAGAACGAAAATATAGATGTGATAAACTATACCAACAATTTACAGTTATATATACAACGTGCTTTATCGCCGGCTAAAATCACTTCTATTAAATTAGATGATGAGAAAAAAACTGCAGCGGTTTATTTAAAACCCGACCAGGTATCATTAGCAATTGGTCGTGGCGGGCATAATATTAAACTGGCAGGTAAATTGACAGGTTATGAAATTGATGTTTACCGTGAGGCTGACGAACAGGATGAGGATGTGGACATTGAAGAATTTACAGACGAAATTGAAGGTTGGATTATTGACGAATTTAAACGCATTGGTTTAGATACAGCAAAATCAGTATTGGCATTAACAGTGGGTGAATTGGTAAAACGTACCGATCTTGAAGAAGAAACTGTTAAGGAAGTATTATCAATACTGCAAGCTGAGTTTGAATAAAGGTGATAACCAAAATTAAAATCGTATTTTTGCAAATAAATAAGGGAAGAAAAATTAATAAATGTCAGAAGACAAATCTATAAAGTTATTTAAAGCAGTAAAAGAGCTGAACATTGGTATGGGTACCATTGTCGATTTTTTAGCTAAAAAAGGTTATAAGGTTGAGAAACAACCTATGGCTAAGCTAGACAACGACATGTACAATGCTTTGTTAAAAGAATTTGCTTTTGATAAGAGCATTAAGGAAGAAGCCAAGCAGATCAACATTGGGAAAATTAGGAAGGATGAGCCTGAACAGGCAAAACCTGCTGATTTCCGTCGTTCACGTGATTTTGAAAATGAAGAAATTCTGATCAAAAACGCTGGCAACTACGCGCCTCAGCAAACCGAAAAACCCAAACCGGAACCCGAAGTTAAAAAGGCAGAAGAGCAACAAGCTCCTACCTTGCCGGGTGTAAAAGTTGTTGGCAGCATCAACCTTAATGATCTGAACGCTAAACCACAATTTGGCGAGAAAAAAGAAACACCTGTGGTTAAACAGGAAGAAGCGCCCGCGCCGCAACCTGAACCAAAGAAAGAAGAAATAAAACCTGAGCCGGTTGCTGAAGTGAAGAAGGAAGTAGTTCCTGAAACACCGAAAGTTGAAATTCCGAAGGTTGAAACTCCTGTAGTAGAAGCTCCAAAAGTTGAAACTCCTGTAGTAGCAGAGGCCCCGAAAGCCGAAGCTCCTGTAGTTACTCCTCCGGTTGCTCCGCCTACAGCACCGGTTGCTGTGGCCGAACCTATTACTCCTGCCCCTGTAGCTGAAGAGCCTCAGGAAGATGAAGTAATACGCGCCAAAGCGGAACGCCTTACCGGGCCGAACATTATTGGTAAGATACAATTGCCGGATGCGCAAAAACGTAACCCGGTTGCATCGTCATCAAATAACAGCGCCGACCAGAAACGTAAACGCAAGCGTAAAGACAGCCAGGGTGGAAACCATCAGCATGGTGGCGGAAACCAGCAAAATCAAGCACCCATTACGCCTTCAGGACCGGTTAATCCAAACCGTCCGGATTTCAGGAACAGGGGAAATAATCCTCCTGCTGCCGGTGGCGGACAAGGTGGTGGTGGTAACCGACCTGATTTTAGGGGCAATAGAAACACTACGCCTCATCATAACTCAGGGCCTAAGGAAGAACCATCAGAAAAAGATATACAAGACCAGATTAAGGCTACACTTGCCCGTTTAAGCGGCGCAGGTAAATCAGGTAAATTTGCACAGCGCGCTAAATTCCGTCGTCAAAAACGTGATGATGTTGCCGCTACTGCTGAGGAACTGGCATTAGAGCAGGAATCACAATCAAAAATATTAAAGGCAACCGAATTTGTTACAGCTAATGAGCTGGCATCAATGATGGATGTACCGGTAACACAGATCATCTCAACTTGTATGAGTTTGGGCATGTTCGTATCCATCAACCAAAGGCTCGACGCGGAAACGCTGGCTATTGTGGCTGATGAGTTTGGTTACCAGATAGAGTTTGTTAAACCACAGGATGAAGAGGGAAGCCTTGATCAACCTGATGATTCGGCGGATTTAGTACCACGCGCTCCAATTGTGACCATAATGGGCCACGTTGACCACGGTAAAACATCATTACTGGATTTTATACGCAAAACAAACGTAATAGGCGGCGAAGCAGGTGGTATCACCCAGCACATTGGCGCTTATGAGGTAACATTACCTGACGATAAAGGAAAAATTACTTTCTTAGATACACCGGGCCACGAGGCGTTTACCGCTATGCGTGCCAGGGGTGCCCAGGTAACCGATATTGTAATTATTGTTATCGCTGCTGATGACAGCGTGATGCCGCAAACCCGCGAGGCCATAAACCACGCGCAGGCTGCAGGAGCACCAATCATCTTCGCATTTAATAAAATTGACAGGCCGGGCGCTAATTCCGACAGGATCCGTGAGCAACTATCTGCCATGAACATATTGGTTGAAGAATGGGGTGGTAAATATCAAACTCAGGAAATATCAGCCAAAACAGGCTTAAATATTGACTTGTTACTAGAGAAAGTATTACTGGAAGCAGAATTACTGGAACTAAAAGCTAACCCTAACAAAAGAGCCGTTGGTACCGTTATTGAAGCTGCTTTGGATAAAGGCCGTGGTATTGTTACCACCATATTGGTACAGGCAGGCCGCTTAAAAGTAGGCGACCCAATATTAGCCGGTTGTTACAGCGGCCGTGTTAAAGCATTGACCAACGAACGTGGCCAAAGGGTTGAATCTGCAGGGCCATCAACACCGGTACAGGTGTTAGGTATGCAGGGCGCTCCTACCGCGGGTGATAAATTCAACGTGTTAGAAAACGAAGTTGAAGCGCGTGAAATAGCAAACAAACGTTTACAATTACAACGCGAACAAGGCTTACGTACACAGAAACACATCACACTTGATGAAATTGGCCGCCGTTTGGCAGTTGGTAACTTTAAGGAGCTTAACATTATTGTTAAAGGTGACGTGGATGGTTCAATCGAAGCGTTATCCGATTCATTGTTGAAACTATCTACCGAACAGATACAGGTTAACATCATATCGAAAGCAGTTGGTCAGATCTCAGAATCCGACGTATTGCTGGCATCTGCATCAGATGCGATCATCATTGGTTTCCAGGTAAGGCCATCAGGCAGTGCACGTAAACTTGCTGAAGCTGAACAGATCGACATCAGGCTATACTCTATTATTTATGACGCCATAAATGAGATAAAAGCCGCGATGGAAGGTATGCTTGCGCCAACCTTTGAAGAGAAAATTGTTGCTAACGTTGAGATACGTGAAACATTCAAAATAAGCAAAGTGGGTACAATTGCAGGTTGTATGGTATTGGACGGTAAAATTACCCGTAACAGTAAAATACGTATAATCCGCGAAGGTGTTGTAATATATACCGGTGAATTGGCCTCATTAAAACGCTTTAAGGATGATGTTAAAGAAGTTACCGCCAACTACGAGTGCGGTTTGAACATCCAAAACTTTAACAACATTGAAGTTGGCGATATAGTTGAAGCTTACGAAAACGTAGAAGTAAAAAGGAAGCTGTAATTTAATTAGCTATAAAAAAAAGAAAAGGGCTGATTCTCACAAATCAGCCCTTTTCTTTTTACCCACTGTAGTAAGGCGTATGATTGTCTGTGAATTTCGCGTCTGTCTCCATCCAGTTTTTATTAATATCATTCCGGCCGCTGTTTAAATCGGCGTTTACCTGGTTAGATGCGTTTGCCGCGGCATTAATATCCGCTACCGCTTTATTAAATGCATCTACATCTTGTTGGGTACGCTGGTCGCCTTTGGCATCCATTGCCGCTTTAAGCTTGTCAAAGTTTTCCTGTTGCAAAAAAAAGTTGGTCAACTTGGGTAATTCCGTTTCAGCCTCCTCTTTATAAAAGGATAGCGCCTGTCTGCACGCATCGGTAAGCGCACCATCATTATCAAAGCCTTTCATGGTATCTAAAACAGCCAGGCCATCAATAGCGTATTTATCAAGCGCGCTTCTTATTTGTTCAATCTTGGTTACATTTTTTTGGGTGAAAGCATCCGATAGTTGGTTATCCTCCCAGTTGCATTTAAAAAACAATAAAAACACCTTATTACGATACTCGCCAAGGTGATTTGCTATCTCCATTTTATCACTCAGCTCCGATTTTTGGTCGATGATGTTCACACCATACTTCGCGCCAAAATCTCTTTGTGCTTTATTTATTCTTTTTACGGCAACCTGCAGGGTATCATTGGTGGCTTGCTGCAACAGTAAAAAAGCCTGCATATCATCATAACTGCGCTGTGCAATATCTTCCATATCAACAATGTGCGCGTAGTCATCATTAAATACTTTATAGCAAAGCTGCACATATTTCAAACTTTCCTTGCGGTAAGAATCATCCCCCTTAAAAGGCGACATGTAAGTGATGGTGGATTGGCAGGCGAGAATGCTTTCCACCGCCTGATCGCGCATTTTTTCAATCTTTCTTTTACGGCCGCTGTGTGCCGATGCACTAATGTAAGCCATATAGGCTTTATTCATATTAGTCGAGGCATCACTAATGGCATTCATATATGCAGTAGGATCAGTAGCCACATCTTGTGCTTTTGCCTGTGTAGCCGAAATAAAAGTAATCAGTAGTAGGAAAAGAGAGCAGGATGATAATTTTTTCATTGTGTTTTTAGTTTGGTTAGTACATCATAGGCAATGCTAATATAAGAATCGGCAATTATTTTTTTGCTGAATTCTTCATTCAGTTCTTTTAGTATGTAGTCGGTTGCCATGCGAGTTAGTTCATACTGGTTGTTTTGCACGGTAAATTTTGTCGACTTCGGCTCGGTGATATCCGCATCAAAATTCACCCTTTTTCTTAGATCGGTTGAGGTAATTACGTCCTTTAAATTTAAGGAGACATCCTTTTCAACCTTTTGTTGTTTAGAATAAGCTATCAAGGCTTTAACCTCGTTGAAATATTTATTGGTATCAATTTCTGGCTGTATTGCGGCTACTAATGCATTTAATGGCAATGCCGGATAAGGTTGATAGTACTTGTTGGCGGCTATAATACTTGGCTTTAACGCAAGCGGGTCATCGGCTTCTTTTGTAGTATAAGCATCTAAAACATCAGGCAAAACAAAATCCGGCTGCACACCGGTAAACTGGGCCGATGTACCATTAACGCGATATAGCTTGCTAGTTGTTATTTTGATATAATCTTCTGTTTGCCGCTGCATCATATCATCATAGGTAACAGTAGTATCCATCGGAAAAACAATTTGGGCGGTGGCCTTGCCATAGGTTGGCGCACCGATAATAACTGCGCGGTTATAGTCCTGTAAAGTACCGGCCAACAGTTCCGATGCTGAGGCACTTTGGCCATTCACCAAAATCACCAAGGGGCCATCAAAAATAGTCCCGCGGTCAACATCTTTAAACGTGAAAATTTTACCATCCTTTTCCTTAAACTGTTCTACCGGCCCGGCGTCAATAAAAATGCCGGCCAGCTCGGTTGCCTCCTCGGCAGATCCGCCGCCGTTATAGCGGATATCCAATATTAAGCCCGTAATATTTTCCTGTTTTAGCTTGATGATTTCCCTGCCTACATCATTGGCGCAACCGTTTAGGCCATCATTTGCGGTTTCCCAGTCCTGGTAAAAGGCAGGCAAATAGATATAACCTATTTTGGCGGCGGGCCCGTTGAGCACAAAGCTTTTTACACGGTCTCCATCGTTATCTGTAACCTGTTCTTTTTGCAACCATATGTGGGTGATGGCTCCATTAAGTTTTTTCATGGTGAACAGTGCCCTTTTATGATTACTTTCATCTACCAGCGCCGAGAATTCCTCTATAGAAATATCTGTTACATCAACCGGCGGACTACCTTCCCATTGAAAAGTGAGAAATTTATCGCCTTTGTTCAGCTTGCCGCCTTTATAAGCTGGGCTGCCGGGTTGCAGGTTATCAATTAAAATACCACCCGTTTCATCTTCCTTCATCGTAAAACCAAACATAAATGGCTGTTTACCCAGCGCACTCTCAAAGTCTTCCTTTTTCTCCGGTGGAAAAAACTCCGTATGAGGGTCAAAACAGGAGGCAATGGTTTCGAAGTATAGGTTAGCCAAGTACTTATCCACGCCATCCGGGTTTTGCAGGATGTTGTTTATTCTTCGTTTAAAGTATGCGCTTATTTTTCTCTGTAACACTGTTGCCGCGCTATCAATATATCCCTTTTGCTTTATTGAACTAAACGATTTAAAATTCGCGGGCATATCAGCTATCAAGCCCTCAATTATCGCCGATTTCAATTGCTTCCGCAGCTTTACCTGCATCCCTTTTACAGATTCGGGATTAGTGTTATTCTCATCTACCGTTAATCGTTCAGGGGTATTTAAGTCGAGCGGTGTATTATTGATTATGGTGATAATAGAATCGGCTTCTTTAAGCCGGATAGTATAAAGCTTGGTGAAAAGATTTAGATAGCCGGTTTTGCGTTGTTTAATTTCATCATCGATTGTTGTGGTATAAATACCCAGTTTCGACATATCGCCCTGCGTAAAAAACAACTTTTCAGGATCGGTTTTGGCCAGCATTCCCTTAAATACGTCTTTCGAAAAGCTGTCATCAACAGTCCTGGGGTCAACATGAAATTTGTTTACCATACGGATGATCACAAAAGCATCGTTAGCTACTTTATCATTTGTTTGGCAAAGCGATAAAAGCGGGCTAAAAACTAAAATAGCTAAGGCTGCTGTTTTTTTCATGCAATAGGAATGCCCCTGTAAAATAGCAACGATATTTGAAAGCAGGAAATTTATTTTAGCGCGTAAAGTACCCGTTTAAAACAATCCGGCGATAATATCATCGGTTGATAAGCCATCAGCTTCGGCATGGTAACTGCGCACAATACGGTGGCGAAGGATGGGTTTGGCAATAGCCTGCACATCCTCAATATCGGGCGAATATTTGCCATTAAGTACAGCGTGGCATTTAGCGCCCAGGATTAAATATTGCGATGCCCGCGGACCAGCGCCCCAGTTTAGTAAACGTTTCACCTGTGGGGCTGCAAACTCGCCATTGGGGCGGGTTTTGGCTACCAGTTTAACAGCATACTCCAGTACATTATCAGCTACGGGGATATTACGCACTAACTGCTGAAAATAAATGATCTGCTCGGCGTTTAAGATGTGATTAACCTTTGTTTGATTTGAACTGGTTGTGTTTTTAACCACCTGCAATTCCTCTGCAAAGGATGGGTAATCTAACGACACGTTAAACATAAACCGGTCTAACTGAGCCTCGGGTAATGGATAGGTACCTTCCTGCTCTATAGGGTTTTGGGTAGCCAATACAAAAAAAGGTTTTGAAAGCTGGTGTGTTATACCTGCCGCGGTAACTGCCTTTTCCTGCATTGCTTCTAATAAAGCTGCTTGTGTTTTTGGCGGTGTGCGATTTATTTCATCAGCCAATATAATATTAGAAAAAACAGGGCCTGGTATAAATTTAAAATTTCTGTCTTCACCTAAAATCTCAGAGCCAATAATATCCGATGGCATCAGATCCGGTGTAAACTGTATGCGTTTAAAATCCAGATCGAGCACTTGAGCAACGGTTTGCACCAGCAAGGTTTTGGCTAAGCCCGGTACACCAACCAATAGGCAATGCCCATTGCTGAAGATGGAAATCAGGACGAATTTAACCACTTCGTCCTGGCCGATAATAACTTTACCTATCTCTGCGCGCAATTGCTTGTAGGCCTTGTTTAAAGCGTCGGCAGCTTCAACATCCGATGGGTATTGCATATATTATTTAGTGGCGTTAGCTTGTACCGGCACTGGTGGTGTAGCCCAGCCAATTAAATCAGCGCAAATATTGAATTCCGGATCGATCTTAATATAAGTTTCTTTCCTTTTTTTCTCAAACCACTGGCTTACTGTACGGTTAGTTTTATCATTTAACGCGGCATCTTTCAACTTAGGAAAATCCTGAGCCAAATTAGCTTTATGTGCGTCGGTAACAGATTTTAAATATAAAATTTTGTAGTTCTTTTTGCCTCCATTATCCGTAAACAATTGTGGTTTTGAATAACCTCCAACTTTCATAGTATCAATAACCAATGCTATTTGCGGGTCGAGTTTATCACTTGGAATAATAGTACTCCTGTTTTGTACGTCTTCAGCATTTAGCATCATGCCCCCGTTAAATTTGGTTTCTTTATCATCTGAATAAAAAGCAGCCGCGCTTGAAAAGTTAATTTTAGCGTTTGTCATTAAATCACTGTAAACGCTATCTGCTTTAGCTTTGGAGCGGTTGAGGCTGGCTTGTGTAATTGCCGGAACAATTAAGATATGCCTAACATGTACCTGCTCCCCGCGTCGTTCAATCACCTGTAAAAAGTGAAAGCCGAAGTCGGTTTCAAATACAGGTGAAATCTCACCCGCTTTTAATTTAAAGGCCCAGGCAGCAAAGTCTTTTACGTAGCTGTTTCTATCAGCAAAACCTAAATCACCACCATCAGGTGCCGAGCCGGGATCTTGTGAATATAAACGTGCCAGTGTGCCAAAATCTTCACCATTTTTCACACGTGTGCGTAACCCTTCAGCTTTTTGGCGATAAAAAGATTTTTCATCATTATTCAATTTTGGCTGAAAAACGATTTCACCAACCTCAACTTCTTTATTAAAAGTAGGCAAACTGTCTTTGGGGATTTTGTTGTAATAGTTTTCAACGTCCTGAGGGGTAACGTTAAGCTTTTCGGTTATTTTGGCCTTCATTTTATCGGCAACCAATGCTTCTTTAATATCCGGGCGAATCTCATCCTTATATTGGATAATCGAACGGCCCAGGAATTGCTCAAGCCTGTCCTGTCCACCAGCCCTTTGGGTCATGGTGCGCATGCGGCGGTCAACTTCGTTGTCAACCTCATCGTCTTTAACCTCAATACTATCTATGATAGCCTGTTGCGCTAATATTTTTTGTGCAAGTAAGCCGTGTAATATTTGGCATTTAATATCCTGATTGGGTGTGCCACCCTGCGCCAGGTAATTGGCGTATGATAATTCAATATCAGATTGTAAAATAATATTATTGCCTACAACCGCGGCTATTTTATCAAGTGTGTGCTTTGGAGCACTTGCTATTGCCAGGCTGTCTTTATTTTGTGCACTGGCTATTGATACTGATAAACATATCCCCAGAATGGCTAACCCAATTTTTCTCATGTATATTTCTGATGCTAAATAGTATGCGGACAGTATCCGCTTAAAAAATCAAATTTCGGTAAAATTTATTAATTATAGCGGGTTTAAATTTGCGCTGGCTATAATTATGCGAATATGCCGATAAAGCTTGAAACTGTTTAACTACTTTTGGTTAAAATTTGTTAAAGTGAAAACCGAAAATCCAGCAGCACTGCATTTTATATTGCAGGATGATATATTTTTATTAAAACAGGATCGAGAAGCTTATATTAACGTAGCCTTGCCTGTGGAACAACCTGTAACACAGGCCCCACCCCCTGTTGTTGTAGAAACGAAACAAAATGAGTTTAATTATTTAGGCGGCAACAAAAAAAGCTTCCTTATAACAGTTTATTATCCCGGTACTGATTTTATGGCTGATGCGCATTTAACGGCACTGCAAAACACCCTAAAGCGTTTAGGCTTTGAGCTGGATGATGTAGCGATACTGAACTTAGCCAACCATACCGAAGCGGATCATGGAACTATATCAGGCTTTTTCAACCCTAAAAAAATGCTCATGATGGGCAAAAGCGCATTGCCAAAAAGTATTGGCCCGATTAAATTGAACGAACACCAAACACAAGGCAACTGCGCAATGTTATTTAGTTTTAGTTTTGATGAGATGATGGACAGCAACGAATACAAAAAAGCATTCTGGGAGCAAATGAAATTGCTATAATCTGTGTTTATCTTTATTCTTAGATCTTATATCTTAACTCTATATGCAACAGCTAGTTTTTGCAACCAATAGTGCCCACAAGCTTGAGGAAGTAGCCGCCAAAATTGAAGGCAAAATAAAATTATTAAACCTGACCGATATTGGCTGTATTGAAGATATTGACGAAACCGGTACCACCTTCCGTGAGAATGCTTCGCTAAAGAGCAGGTTCATTTATGATAAATATCACATAAATTGCTTTGGCGATGATAGCGGCCTTGAAATTGAAGCGCTTAACGGCGAACCGGGCGTATACTCTGCCCGTTATGCCGGCGAGCATGGCAATCATGCTGCAAATATTGATAAGATCCTTGCTGCTCTAAAAAACATTACCAATCGGAAAGCAAACTTCCGTACCGTAATATCATTGATGTGGAATGGCGACGAGCATTTTTTTGAAGGCGTAGTAAACGGCACCATCCGAAACGAGCGCAGCGGCACCCATGGTTTTGGCTATGATCCCATTTTTCAGCCGGATGGCTATGATAAAACTTTTGCGGAAATGAGCTTAGCGGAGAAAAACAAGATCAGCCACCGCGCCATAGCCGTGGCTAATTTGCTTGATTTTTTGAAGACGGTTTAAAACTCCACGTGCATCCTTAAGGAAAACACATTTACAGGCCCCCTGCTTGCGTTATAGGCCGGGTTTAGGATAAACTGGTAATCGGGTGTTAGCCACAATTTCTTTTGGTAAGCATTGATCTTATAATAAAATTCGGCTACCATTTCGGGTGCATAATTTAGTTTACCATCGCCTATAATAAATCCATATCCGCCATCCGCCAAATAGTTGCGGTGTTCTGACGATAGGCCATCTCCTATAAAAGCTAATCCTATTTCATCATCCGGGCGTTTCCATGATGCACCTTTTAATTCAGCGCCAAAGCTTATTGATCGATCGATCTCGGTAAAAAACCAGGTTTCAGTATGGCCGTCATTCCAGCTTGCTTTGGCAAATACACCCAAATCGCTGGTAATATATTGATCGCCACTAATGCCAAATCCTACCTTGTGCCTGCCATAAGCCTGTGTCGAATCTACATTTGGCGCTTTAGGGTTTTGGGCGATAGCCTCGTCGTAATTACCAAATTTTCCATTATTTAAATAACCCAATAACCGCACGGTACCTTTTTGTCCACCTATAGCATAACGCCTTTCATATTCAATATTTTGGGTGTTAGCTTTTAATACTTTGGCATCCCACACCGCACCATTTGCTGTAGTTGTAACCATGGTGAACGAAAAACGCAACGTCCAGTCGGGTTGGCCCAATTCGGTATACAATCCCAGTACATAACCACGGGTGTTCGCGGCGTAGTCATAAGCTCCGTTATCCATTAAAGCCCAGTTCATAAACTGCATACGCGGGTCATGACTAAAATTATTGCCATCAAAAAAATCAGCCAAACCATATTTACCTGCAGCTATCGTGAAGTAACGTTTGCTTTTAAGTCCTGCAATTACGTTTTGATCATCGGTGATGGTATCTTTTTCTTTGCCCCACTCAAATGTTTGGCGCAGGTAAAGGCGGGCAATGTAAATTGCAGGTTCGGTGCTGCCAACCCTAAATGTTTCACCATTTGGAAAAGCCGCTATACCCGTAGTTTTGCTTAAGCCACTTCCGCCGGATAATTCCGGATCAAAATTAAAATCGGCCCCTTTCCATAACCTCAAATCGCCAAACAAGGTACTTGTTATAGATGTTTGCGTTTCGCCTAAAGTTGACAGGCTGTTTTTGCCTGAATATGATGCGCTAAATGGCGGCTTGTCCTGCGTAATAGTAGTTTCCTGAAAGTGCAGACTGTAGCGCTGTTGCGTCACAGTATCTTGTGAAAAAGCGCTTGTATATAGTAATAAGCCAATTGCAATGGCATAAAGTTTCTTCATGTTTTATTGAACTATAGCCACTGGCTGAATTTATTAATGAACCAGTTTTTAATCACTTGTGTTAACAGACAGTAGCAGAATAAAACACCGATTAACCATGGGAAAAAGCTTAATGGCAACGCTACCAGCTTAAATGCCGACGCGATGGGCGAAAATGGCAATGCGATACCAATCAGCATGATCAACGATGTAAGCGCAACTACCGGGGTAGCCGCCCAGCTCTGTATAAATGGTATTTTACGGGTACGTATCATGTGAACGATCAGCGTTTGCGATAGTAAACTCTCAACAAACCAACCGGTTTGAAAGAAGTTTGCATGTGCTGTAGAATTAGCCTTAAATACATACCATAATATTGCAAAGGTGGCATAATCAAATATGGAACTGATAGGGCCGATATAGACCATGAACTTACTAATGCCGCTGGCATCCCATTTACGTGGCTTAACAATATAGTCGTCGTCCATTTTATCCCAGGGGATGGAGATCTGTGAAATATCGTACAGTAAATTGTTAATCAAGATCTGGATAGGCAGCATCGGCAAAAACGGCAACAGCGCGCTGGCACCCAACATGCTAAACATATTGCCAAAATTGCTGCTGGCCGTCATTTTAATATATTTAATGATGTTACCAAACGTACGGCGGCCATAAATAACGCCTTTACGCAGTACCATCAGGTCTTTCTCCAACAAAATAATATCGGCGCTCTCTTTGGCAATATCTACCGCGGTATCAACAGAAATACCAACGTCGGCATCCCTAAGGGCAGCGGCATCATTAATACCATCGCCCATAAAACCAACAGTGTGGCCTTTAGCCTGCAATACTTTTACTACCCTTGATTTTTGCAGCGGGCTTAATTTAGCCAATATGCTAATATCGTCGATACGGGCGGTAAGCTCCTCATCGCTCATGTTTTCCAGGTCTTTACCCAGTAAAATATTGACAACAGGGATGCCTACATCTTTACATATTTTTTTGGTAACCACCTCGTTATCGCCGGTTAGCACTTTTATGGTGATGCCCAACTTGTGCAATGCTTCGATAGATGGTTTTGCAGATGGCTTAGCCGGGTCAAGGAAACCTACGAAACCGGTTAATATCATATTGCTCTCATCGGCAACGCTATAGGTAAGCGGCCTTTCATCATATTGCTTAATGGCAACCAACAATACCCTTAAACCTTCTTCATTTAATTTACGGGATGTTTTAAGGATAGCCTCCCTGGTTTTCTCATCCATAGGGATGATTGCATCGCTTTTTATTTGCAGCTGGTTGTCCTCACCCGGATCAAAAGCATGGGTACACAAATCAAGCACTTCTTCAACGGCACCTTTACAGATCAACAGGTGCTTATGGTTTTTCTCTTCGAGGATAACCGACATGCGCCTGCGCTGAAAATCAAATGGGATCTCATCTACTTTTTTAAAGGCTTCGCCTTCTTTAAGGCAGTCATGCAGTTCTACATGCTCCAATACCGCGCGGTCCAGCAGATTTTTTAACCCGGTTTGGTGATAGCTATTTAGATATGCCCACTTCATCACCTCGTTATCCTCGTGCCCGAAAACATTCAAGTGGCGCTCCAAAACAATTTTATCCATGGTAAGCGTGCCTGTTTTATCAGTACACAAAATATCCATAGCGCCAATATTTTGTATGGCGTTCAGGCGTTTTACCACCACCTTACGTTTAGACATGTTAACCGCGCCCTTAGCCAGGTTAGCGGTAACAATCATCGGCAACATCTCGGGGGTTAAACCTACCGCTATGGATATACCGAAAAGCAAAGCCTGCAACCAATCGTGCTTAGTAAATCCATTAATTAAAAACACCAACGGTACCATCACCAGCATAAACCTTATCAGTAACCAACTTACGCTGTTTACCCCTTTGTCGAAACTTGTTTCGGCACGTTTACCCACTAATGATTTTGATAGTGAGCCAAAATAAGTTTCGCTGCCGGTGTTTACCACCACCGCGTGGGCCGTACCGCTCACTACATTGGTGCCCATAAAGCAAACGTTGTCCAGATCAAGTGGTGAGATTTTGTCGGCCTTTTTATTAGCTGCTTCTGTTTTTTCAACCGGCAGCGCTTCGCCAGTTAACATGGCTTGGCTCACGAACAGATCTTTCGACTGCATAATGCGTACATCGGCAGGTATCATATCACCCGCTGAAAGCAAAATAATATCACCGGGAACCAGTTGTTTAATGTCTATTTCTTCCCGGCCGGTTTGCTCACGTAAAACGGTAGCGGTGGTTTTAACCATCGATTTTAGCTTTTCAGCCGCCTGGTTACTGCGGAATTCCTGCACAAAGCGCAGCATGGCGCTTAAAATCACCATGATGGATATTACAATAACTGTAGTATAATCCCTATCGGCAGGAGCCTGAATGATTACGTCGGTAATTAACGAGATGATGGCCAGCACCACCAATACACCTATAAAAGGGTTTAAGAAAGCCTCGAAAAACTGTACATACCACTTGGGCGCTTTTTCATGCGCAACCTCATTTAAACCGTAAGTACTTAAACGATCCTTAACTTCTGTTGATGAAAGGCCGAGTTCGTGGCTTTGCAGGGTGAAAAGGTAATTCTGTTTACCCTGACCGGAAGCCTGTTTAATTTTTAATGCGGATGCGGTGCTGAATTCTGTAGATTGATGACCGTTACTTTTGCCTAAAGCGGCTTTTAATTTTTCTCTCTTAAGCATGATAATAATAATAACCCGTAGCCGGGTAACTTAAAAGAGCAGGCCTGGTTAGCGGGAGTTTTGAAATAAACGAAGTAAACTTCGACTCGGACCAGTATCCATTTTGTTGTTTTTTAATTTTGTGCAAAGTAACGACTTTAAACAACGCAACGCAATTGCATTAAAGCGAAAGTAGAAGTTTAATATTAAGGCAGTATTAAGTTATGTATTTAAGACGACGGCTTAATTACATTCCAGGTAAAACTGTTGCAAATAAGCTTCCATAAACGTGTGGCGTTGTTCGGCAAGCTGTTTGCCGGTGGTGGTGTTCATCTTATCTTTCAGCAAAAGCAGTTTTTCGTAAAAATGGTTGATACTGGGCGCGGTGGTATTTTTATATTCCTCTTTGCTCATATTAAGGTTAGGCTTTATTTCAGGATTGTATATCTCCCTGCCCTTAAAACCACCGTAGTTAAACGCGCGGGCAATTCCTATTGCGCCTATGGCATCAAGCCTGTCGGCATCCTGCACAATGCTGAGTTCGGGAGATTGAAAGCTCAAGTTATCGAAACCTGATTTGAAGGATATGTGCCTAATGATCTGTTGAACATGAGTAATGATATGCTCATCAACATTCATACTGTGAAGAAAGTTTCCAGCAGTGGCAGGGCCAATTTCTTCATCGCCATTGTGAAATTTGCTGTCGGCAATATCATGAAGAAGCGCAGCGAGTTCAACCGTAAGCAGGTCGCAATTTTCAGTAGCTGCGATTAGTTTCGCGTTGGTATGTACGCGATGTATGTGCCACCAGTCGTGCCCACCCTCGGCATTTTGGAGGATGGTACGTACAAACTGAACGGTTTTATTAATTATTTCAGGGTTATTCATTATTCAACAATATCTGCAAAGATATTATTGTTAGCTTACTTTGGCCATATGAGATACACCCTGGGGATTAATATCGATAAACTCGGCCACTTCGAAACCTAAAACTTCAGCTATTTGAAAAAGCCGCTCAATAGTTATTTTAGTATAACCAAGTTCAATTTTACTGTATGCATTCTGCGAGATAGTCAGTTTTGCAGCCAAATACTCTTGCGTATAATTACGGTATTCTCTTTTGTTCCGGATATTAGCCGCAATAGCTTTTATCTTGAAGTTTAATCCCTCGTTCATAAATACTACAATTGTTATTGTATGCATTTACGAGAGTATTGCTTAAACGGTTTTTGAGGAAGCGTAAATTAATACTTAAGAACGGCTTTTCATTTCAGCGAGTATGGCTCTTAAAAACTCATTAGGGTATTGTGAGCCAATAATATATAGAAGCCCATCACGATCAGTTAGATGTATAGCCTCTTTGCCACCAGTATAAAAACGAATAGTCCCTTTACTATGCAGGTTATAAACCGGGTTATTGAACAAGTACCGGCTATATTCGCCTTTTTCGGCTTTAACAATGCTGTTTAAGTCTATTTTTACCAGGCGGGTAGTCCATAAACCATCCAATAAAATACTTTTATTAATAACGCGGGTGCGGAAATGCAGCAGAAAACCCATAATGATAGAAATAACCAAAATGGCAAAACCCACTACTACCAATAAAGCGTTAGACCGCTGATCGGTAAAAAAGTAGGCCGCAAAGCAAAACATCGACATTACCAGGCGAATGGTGATGGGAATAAATTCCCTGCCCAGGTATTGTTTTTCAATAAAATCGGGTTTGTCGCTCATTTTTTAATTAATTCGAATATAGTAACTTTTTTAGTGTTTTTGCTCACTTTGTAATGTTCGTTACTGCGATAACCGGCAATCCAGATGATGTCGCCATTGCCATTTACCAGTAAAGGTATCTGTGTTTTTTGGTGTACCGGTATTTTCTGGTCGATAAAATAATCACTCAGCTTCTTCTTGGTTTTCATCCCAAGCGGATAAAAATAATCGCTTTGCTGCCAGGCGCGGATGGTTAGCGGGTAAACTAACAAATCAGCATCAATGCTTACGGCTAAGGGATTATCTTTTACAATAAGGGGGCTATCATCATGCAAAAGCGTTATTTTGTAGTTGTTATAATCAACCTCATGAGTGTTTGTATTAATAGTTATTTCATCGGGTTGATTCATTTTTTTTGTGAGGATGACGTTTTCTCTGTCGAGGATCAACCTGAAGCCTAAACTTTCAAAAACCCTGCCTGAATGTTTTTCAAGCGCGGCGACGAGGTCGTCAATTGTGGTCTCATTAAACCCGTAAGGTTGCAGCAGGTTAAATAGCAGCAGCCGTTTAGGTTCTAGTTTTCTGATCGCTTGCAACGGCAGATGAAATTCATCACCATGTTTAATAAGCAGCTCCTTTTTTAATTCCGATAGTTTCAGTTCCAGCAACATTTCCATTTCCCTAAAATGCTGCAAATTGTTTTCGAAAGTTTTTTCCAGCCCGGGGTTTAGTTCCTTTAGCTTGGGGATAACCTCGTGGCGTATTTTGTTGCGGGCATATTTTACCGATGAATTAGAGCTGTCTTCTACATATTGCAGGCTGTTTTGTTGGATCAACTGCTGAATCTCATCCCGGTTCAGGAATAATAATGGCCTAACCAAATCGCCGTTTTTGGGTAAGATGCCATGCAAACCCGCTATCCCTGTGCCACGGGTAAGGTTTAACAATATAGTTTCAATCGTATCGTTTTTATGATGCGCGAGTGCAATAGCATCATAATCATGCTGTTGCTTAACTTGCTGAAACCACTGATAGCGTAAATCGCGCGCTGCCATTTGTATGGAGATCTTATGACTGGTAGCGTAACCGTTGGTATCAAAGTTGATGGTGTAAAATGGTACGGCAAGCTGTTGAGCAAGGTTTTTGCAAAATTCCTGGTCGGCGATGGCATCATCGCCGCGCAACTGAAAGTTACAATGAACAATGCTAAAATTATACCCGGCAGCTTTTAACAGATGCGCCATTAAAACAGAATCCATGCCACCGCTAACCGCGGCAAGCACTTTGCCGGCGGGTTTGAACAGTTTGTTTTGTTCAATAAAATCAGTAAATTGTTTAACCGGCAGCATTCATCAAAATTATTAATTTAATAACCCCAACAAAAAACTAATTTTGCCATTGTGAGTAAATACGTTATAATTTTTTTATTACTGCTGACAGCGGGCAATGTTATCGCCCAAAAAAAGGCATCAAAAGTAAATTTAATTTCATCTAGTAAAAGCCAGCATGATAAGATCAACGGCTTGGATGTGATTAAGGTATATAATGGTATCTGGAGCCAGGAACGCACCCGCATGAGTTCGGATAGCGCCTACTTTTATCAAAGCGCCAACGCTTTTGATGCATTCGGCCACGTTGCCATTAACCAGGGTGATACGCTAAATATTTACTCAGACAAGCTTAATTACAATGGCAATACCAAGGTTGCTATATTAACCGATAATGTAAAAATGGTTGATAAGGAAGCAACCTTAACCACCAATTTTTTCAACTATAATACGGCCACCCGAATTGGTACTTATACCAACGGCGGCAAACTGGTGAGTAAAACAAATACACTGGTAAGCCAGAGCGGTTATTATTTTGCACAATCACATGATGCTTATTTTAGATATAATGTGGTTTGTACTACCAATGACGCGATGATTTATACTGATACTATGCGCTATAACTCGCAAACGCGCATCAACTATTTTTATGGGCCAACACGCATTTATGGCACCAAGGATAAGGATACCCTTTTAACTGATAACGGCACCTACAACACCATTGTTGAGCAGGCGCTGTTCACCAAAAATAATTTGTATAAACAGGGCACCAAATCATTAACCGGTGATACCTTGTTTTATGACAGGTTGAAAGGCTTCGGACGATCTGTTAAGCACGTAACCTTTAATGATGATGAGCAAAAAATAACTATTAGGGGTGGATTGGGCACTTACTTCAAAAAGAATGACCTGGCGATAGTTACCCGCGACCCTTACGTGATCCTGGTTACAGAAAGTTCAGATTCGACCAAAAAGGATACTTCAAAAGTTTTGCCATCACCACCCCTTACTAAAAAAGCCAATAAAAAGCAGTTAGCCGATACCAAGGCTAAAGCTGAGGCTGGAAAATTGCCGGGACAGCAACAATTAATTAACGCTGCAAGTAACAAATTGACTATGCCGGTTATCGACTCATTCAGCAAAAAGATGCCGGACAAGATGAGTGTGGATTCAGCCGGGAAAACACTATCAGCACAAAGCAAAAAAATAAGTCAGGCCGATCAAAGTAAAATAAAAACAAGCGTTAAAAATTTACAAAAGGGCAAGCTTGACACCAACGAAATTGTAACCAGTAAGCCGCCGATTATTCCCAAGGATACAAGCAAGGTTAAAAAGGATTCGGTTTATATGTCGGCAGACACGATTGAGACACGGATACTGACATTTAAAGAACTCAATGTGTTACAGGAGCAGGAAAGATTATCGCATATTAAAGACACCACCATTAAAAATAAAAAACCATCTATTGTTTATAAGGTTGCCCCTAAGTTTTTGAGCATAGATGCGCCAAAATTCGCGAAGGATACCAGTTATCGTCACCGCGACTATTTTGGCCACCCAAAATCTAAACCGTTACAGGTGAAGCCTAAAAAGGACCAGATTATAGCTAAAGTTAAAAAGGTTGTTAAAATAGATTCCACATTTATAGACCGGAAAATAGTATTGCGGGATACCGCCAGGATAAGGATATTGTATGCTTTCCATAGCGCTAAAATATTTAAGTCGGATTTGCAGGCTAAGTCGGATTCGATGTTTTACAGTAACAGCGACTCCACTATACGATGTTACACTAAGCCCATGATATGGACGCAAGGCTCGCAACTATCCGGCGATACCATTAACATCATCATGAAAAACAAAAAGCTCGACAAAATGGATATGTACCCCAACGCGTTTATTGTAGATGTTGAGAAAAATGATTCTACGCATTTTAACCAGGTTGGCGGCAAAAAAATGCGTGGCTTTTTTAAAGATAATAAATTAAGCCGTGTATATTTTGATGGAAATGTGGAGTGTATATACTTTGTTCACGACAGCACCACACATTTGGTTACAGATATGCAACGATCATTCAGTAGCAGGATGCGGTTAAAGTTAAAGAATAATGAAGTGACCGATTTAGCCTTTTTAACCAAACCGGACCACCGTTATATACCTATTGAAAAGGTTAAGGAGGATGAAAAGATATTAAATGGCTTTATATGGAAGCCGAAGGACAGGCCAATATCCAAGGAATCGGTACTCCCATCATACAATAAGTTGCGTGATACCACTACCAAGCACGTTGCCGGGGTGCCACGCCCTAAGAAAATGTATTCGGGTAAAGATAAGCTTATCGGTAAAACATTGCCGGCTGTAAAAGCTGGAGCCGATAGTACGTTGCAGAAACAACCCGGAGGCTTGCCCAGTGGTTTACCCGGAACCAATAGTAAAGCCGATAGCACCACTAAACAAACACCCGTTATTAAGCCTGCTGTGATCAATGCGAAGAAAGACTCAATCGGCGTTAATCCGATTAATTTGGGGCCGCCGGTTAAGGCTAAAAAGGATACTGTTAATTAGATCCCGGCCTCCAATTAAATTGGGGTGATGTGTTTTGACTGTTGAAAAATCTTTAATAAAACACTTGTAAATTAGCTACTTTGTATTTAACTTAGTGTAACCAATTTTTGCAAGACCCAGTTGCAGGAAAAAGATAAACCAGGAGAAGCCGATATGAAAAAGAAATCCTCTGTAGTTAATCAGCCGGATAAGACTGAAGCTATCAAGCCAGAAGTTTTAATGCCTCAAAACCACATTAAAAGCAACCATTTAGCGCATTCGCTGTGCGACCACTGGCATGGCCGATCCAAATTTCCATTTGGAAGTGACCGTGGCCCGATGGCATTCTAAATGCCGGGACTATTGTGTGATCAGCCTGTCTTCAAAAAATAAGAAAGGCAGCTGATTTTGTATGCCCTTTATTTTCCAGATGGGGCCTTGCTGGCAATAAAGAATAATATTGATCTGCTGATTCTGCTTTTTCTCGTATTCGGCTAAAACTTGCAGGCACGAGCCGCATGAGGTAATCGGCTTAGTGATCACGAATTCGTCGGTTTGCGCCGTTATAGCCATGGCAATAATTGGATCATCAGGATGGTTGGCACCCCAGTAAAACAGCGCGACGCGTTCTGCACACAAGCCTGATGGGTATGCTACGTTTTCCTGGTTACTGGCATGTATTATTTTACCGCTATGCAATTGCATAGCTACTCCTACCCGGAATTTTGAGTATGGCGAATGCGAATTTTTTAGTGCTTTAACGCTTTCGAGGCAAAGATGTTGGTCGGATGAATTAAGCTCGTGCAGGTTATTGTACTCTTCAAAAGCTATTTTTATTTCGTGGTTGGTCATTTATATATCCCCGTAAAAAAGAGGGGGATACAAGATAGGTAAAAATTTAATTAATAAAATAACCGCAGCAATTATTTATTTATTGTCAAATCTATCTTTTCGACACGTAATCTCTGCCAATGGTCTAAGTTTAGCGAAGCGTAACTTAGACCATTGGAAAGTTTTAAAAAATTACACCGCTACATCCAGCGTTACACTCTCCACATCTTCCGCTACTAATGGGTTTATGCTTTCATCATCCTTCTCCACACGCAGGTTGTTTACAATATGCTGCTGACGGGTTGGTGTATTTTTGCCCATGAAATATTCCAGCAAGCCTTTGATGTTGGCATCTTTCAGGATAACCGGGTCAAGGCGGATATCCTTACCGATGAATAAACCGAATTCTTCCGG
>Ga0302197_10000375_pt1 | contig 44856 bp, 35 predicted proteins | sample II_Bog_N2_1_FD_193526 | JGI IMG/M metagenome (GOLD analysis project Ga0302197, IMG submission 193526) | Peat permafrost microbial communities from Stordalen Mire near Abisko, Sweden - II_Bog_N2_1 | ecosystem: Environmental > Terrestrial > Soil > Wetlands > Peat | place: Sweden: Abisko... | reverse complement strand
GATCGACTTCCACAAGCTGTCGCGGTAGTTCAGGTCGTAGCTGATGATCGTCCCGTGCTTGCGCGCGGCCACCATCGCCTCCTTGCACACCTCCGGCGTCGACTCGCTCAACGCGCAGAAGATGCCCCCCGTATGCAGCCAGCGCGATCCCTCTTTGCCGAAGATCTCATCCCAGTCAATCTGCCCTGGCTTCAACTGGCTCACCGCCGTATGTCCGCGGTCGCTGCAACCCAGCGCGGCGCGCACGCCAAAGCCGCGCTCGGTAAAGTTCAGCCCGTTGCGCACGGTGCGGCCAACGCCGTCGTACTTCACCCACTGCACATGCGACTGGTCCACGCCGCCCTGCAGCATCAGGTCCTCAATCAGCCGGCCCACGGGGTTGTCCGCCAGCGCCGTCACCACGGTCGTCTTCAGGCCAAAGCAGCGCCGCAGGCCGCGCGCCACGTTGTACTCGCCGCCGCCCTCCCACACCTGGAACTGCCGCGCCGTCGCCACGCGCACATCTCCCGGATCCAGCCGCAGCATTACCTCGCCCAGGCTCACCAGGTCCCATTTACACTCGTCCTGCTTCCGCAATACCAAACTATTCTTACCCTCTGCCATCTTTCCCTCGCACCTGGTACCTGGTACCTATTTCAAGTCCTTGATCGCCACCGGGTCCATGTCTGTGTAGTTCTGGTTCTCTCCACCCATGCCCCAGCAGAAGCCATAATTCTTGGTGCCCACACCGGCATGGATCGACCACCCCGGCGACACCACCACTTCCTTGTCCGCCATCACCAGGTGGCTGGTCGCATCCGGCGGCCCCATCAGGTGGATCACGCGCTGATCCGGCTCCACGTCGAAGTAGAAATACACCTCCGACCGCCGCATGTGCACATGCGCGGGCATGGTGTTCCAGTTGCTTCCCGGCGCCAGCAGCGTAAAGCCCATCACCAGTTGGCAGCTCCGGATTCCCTCCAGATGGATCGCCTTGTAGATCGTCCGCTTGTTGCAGGTCTCGGTCGAGCCCAGGTCCAGCCCCTTGAGCTCCGCGAACTTCACCATCTTTGTCGGAAACACTGCGTGCGCCGGATAGCTCAGCAGGTAGTAGTTGGCTGGCGCGTCGGCAGACTTGCTGGCAAATGTCACCGCCTTGCTGCCGCGTGCCACATACAGAACATCCAGCTTGTCGAGCTCAAACGCCACGCCGTCGACCAGCACCGTGCCCGCGCCGCCGACGTTCATCACGCCCAGCTCACGCCGCTCCAGGAAGTAGTCCGCGCGCAGCTCCGGCTGCGTTTCCAGCGTCAGCGGCGTTCCAGTGGGCACCGCAGACCCAATCACCGTGCGATCCAGGTCAACATACGCATACTCGATCTTGCCCGGGTTGAACATCCCTTCCAGCAGAAAGGTCTCGCGCAACTCTGCGCTCGTCATGCGCGGGTAGCGCACGGGATCAGCCATCTGTACCAGCTTCATTGCTCTCCTTTGAGTCTCCCCGCCGGGCTATTCAGGCAGGGGACGCCCTGAACATTGTAGCTCCCGGCATCGGCCGCACGATGTGACGCTCCGCACCAGCCGCAGCTCCCGCTGTCAGGTTTGCCCGCCCCCGCAACGCGGGAGTAAAGTTATCCCCATATGCCAAACATCCTTGACGCTTTCCGCCTCGACAATAAGATTGCCCTCGTCACCGGTTCTGCCGGAGGCATGGGCGCAGCCATCGCCATCGCCCTCGCTCAGGCCGGCTGCGCCGTTGCCACCCACGACATCCGCCCGCCCGCCGAAACCGTGGCCACCATCGAGGCCGCAGGCGGCAAGGCAGCCGCGTTCAGTGCCGACCTCGCCGACACCGCCGCCCCTGAGGCACTTTTCAAGCAGGTCCTCGACAAGTTCGGCCGCGTCGACATCCTCGTCAACAATGCCGGCATCATCCTCCGCGAAGACGCCGTCAATGTCCCCCTCGCCGACTGGCTCAAGGTGATCCAGATCAACGAGACCGCAGTCTTCCAGCTTTCGCAGCTCGCCGGCCGCGACATGATGTCCCGCAACGCCCCCGGCAAGATCATCTCCATTGCCTCGTTGCTCAGCTTCCAGGGCGGTATCCGCGTGCCCTCCTACGCCGCCGCCAAGGGGGCCGTCGCCCAGATCACCAAGGCTCTCGCCAACGAGTGGGCCGTCAAGGGCATCCAGGTCAACGCCATTGCCCCAGGCTACATCGCCACCAACAACACCGCCCAGCTCCGCGCAGACCCCGAACGCAGCAAGGCCATCCTCGACCGCATCCCCGCCGGTCGCTGGGGTGAAGCCACCGACGTCGCCGGGACCGCCGTATTCCTCGCCTCCCCCGCAGCCGACTACATCACCGGCCACGTCCTGGTCGTCGATGGCGGCTGGTTGGCCCGGTAAATCCAGCGAAACCATAGCGTTCCCCAGAACAACTGCACTCGATGGCTCTTTCTCTGCGAAAGAGCCATCGACTTTTTTCCCGGGCCGCCCACATCCCTTCGCCAGTAACGGACATCCAAGACTCCTGAACAGGGACGGACCTTGCGGCTCCATCTTCGGTCGCATGCGCTCTGCCCCCTCACCCAAAGGAGCAACATGCCCGCCACTGCCCAGGACAAAGCCCACAGGCCCGCCAAGCTCAGCACTCCCGACAACTTCTCCGCGGAAGAGATCAAGAACGTCTCCAGCGTCCTGAACGCGCTGCTGGCCGACGTCTTTGCCCTCTACCTCAAGACCAAGAACTTCCACTGGCACATGAGCGGACCGCACTTCCGCGACTATCATCTGCTGCTGGACGAGCACGCCGACCAAATCTTCTCCATCAGCGACGACATCGCCGAGCGTGTGCGCAAGATCGGCGGTACCACCATCCGCTCCATCGGCCACATCGCCCGCCTGCAGCGCATCGCCGACGACGACAAGGACTTCGTGGACGCCCACGACATGCTGCGCGAACTCCACAAAGACAACAGGACGCTCATCGAAAGCCTGCGCGCCGCCCACGAAGTCGCCGATAAAGCTGACGACTACGCGACCACCAGCATGATCGAGGTCTGGATCGACCAGGCCGAGCGCCGCGCCTGGTTCCTCTTCGAGTCCACCCGCTAAGGGCTACGAGTCCACCCGCCAAGGGCGAGGGGCCGATGGAAGGCCCCTGCCCTACGCCTCTTCCGTATCGGCCTCCGAATGCATCCAACCAGGCAGGAGAACCCCATGCCCCAAAGCAGTCACGAACGAATCGCCGAACTGCACAATCTTGCCGCGCACGCCCACATGGCTGCCGCAGCTTCTCACAGCCAGGGCAGCCTTACCGCGCACGAGCAGTCCCGCCAGGCCCACGAACACTCCACCCGTGCCTTCGAGGAGTCCCGCAATGCCTCCGAAGTCCACGACCTGGTGAAACCCACCGCCGATCCTGCCAAGGGATAGCCTAACCCCCACCCAGCCCGGTCACTCGCCGAATCGCTGGCCCTCCAGCAGTTTGCGCAGTGCCCGACCCCGATGGCTCACCTCCAGCCGCGCCGCCATATCCACCTCCGCCATGGTCAGCCCGGACTCCGGCAGCCAGAACAGCGGATCGTACCCAAACCCTCCCTCACCCCGGGGCGCGGTCAGGATCTCCCCCTCCACCGTCCCATCTGCCGTAGCCAGCACCTCGCCGTCCAGCGCCAGCGCCAGCACGCATCGGTATCGCGCAGTGCGGGAGGCCCCTGCGAACGCCTTCTGCATCAGTTGGTGCAGCAGCGCGGCGTTGTTGCGCGCGTCCATCTGCGCGCCGGAGTGCAGATCGAATCCCAGGTCCTCGGCATACCGGGCGCTCCTTACCCCCGGCGCACCCTCCAGGCAATCCACCTCCAGCCCAGAGTCATCGGCAATCACCAGCTTCCCCGGCGCATACCGTGAGTAGTACATGGCCTTCAGGCGGGCGTTCCCCGCAAAGGTTGGCTCGTCCTCCGCGGGTGCCTGGATCTCCGCCAGCCCTTCCAGCGGCGCAATCTCCAGTTGCGGCCAGCCCTCCGCCACATGCGCAAAGTCGCGGAGTTTTCCGGGGTTCGTGGTGGCAGCATAGAGGCGCATGGTTTATCCGGTCAGCGAGTTAGCGCATCCGCACAAGAGCCGATCATCGTCTGATTTCGATCATAGCTGCTGCGTTCCAGACGCGGATTGGGTGGTTCGCCGAACTGCTGACTTGGTCACATGTGACTGGAATCACATGACAGTTGACAACGGGAGTGGTACGCTTCCGGTGACTAATTTCCCCAGCAATTGGCGGGCTCTGCGCCTAATAGGGGGTGGATGTGTGGCGTCATAAACCTGTGTTCCGGAGGAGCATGTGAGCGTAGTTCAGAATTGGGTCTACTTGTTTATAGCAGTGAGCGTGTTCTCGCTCGGCGCGGCATGGTTGTCTGCGCATCAAGTCATCGGATCTTTCCTCAAGAGGCGCTCGAAGACCATGGCGGGCGTCCTGGCCCTGCTGCTCCCCACATTCGCCTATGCGCAAACGGAACATGGGGGGGGTGGAGAGGCCAACCTGGTCCTGCCGGACCTCAGGAGCGTTCAGTTCTTCGGTATAAACGGCCACGCCCTGCTCACGATCGGACTGCTCTTCTGCGTCGGCGGTCTGCTGTTCGGCCTCGCCATCTACGTGCAGCTCAAAAACTCGCCGGTGCACCGCACCATGCTCGAAATCTCTGACTTGATCTATGAGACCTGCAAGACCTACCTGGTCACGCAGGGCAAGTTCATTATGCTGCTCTGGATCTTCATCGCCGTCATCATCTCGCTGTACTTCGGCTATCTGGCGCCGGTACAGGGTCATCCGATCGCGGTTACATTACCCATCATCCTGGCGTTTTCGCTGATTGGCATCGCCGGCAGCTACGGGGTCGCGTGGTTCGGAATTCGCGTCAATACCTTTGCCAACTCACGCACAGCATTCGCTGGGTTGCGCGGCAAGCCATATCCCATCATGGCGATTCCGCTGAAGGCCGGCATGAGCATCGGCATGTTGCTGATCTCGGTCGAACTCCTGATCATGCTGTCCATCCTTTTGTTCGTCCCGCGTGACTACGCCGGCCCCTGCTTCATCGGCTTCGCCATCGGCGAATCCCTCGGAGCAGCCGCACTGCGCATCGCAGGCGGTATCTTCACCAAGATCGCCGACATCGGTGCTGATCTCATGAAGATCGTCTTCAAGATCAAGGAAGACGATGCGCGCAATCCGGGTGTCATCGCCGACTGCACGGGCGACAACGCGGGCGACTCAGTCGGCCCCAGCGCCGACGGCTTCGAGACCTACGGTGTCACCGGCGTGGCCCTCATCACCTTCATCCTGCTCGCAGTCAAGAATCCAACCACCCAGGCCGAACTCCTGGTATGGATCTTCGTCATGCGCGTGGGCATGCTGCTCTCCAGTTCCGGTGCGTACTTCCTCAACACCGCCATCGCCAGCGCGATGTATAAAGACTCCGACGATATGGACTTCGAGGCGCCTCTCACCTCGCTCGTATGGATCACGTCAGTGGTCTCCATCATCCTGACCTACATCGTCTCGTACTATATGATCCGACCGCTCGGCGACGGAACGCTCTGGTGGAAGCTGTCTTCCATCATCTCCTGCGGAACCCTGGCCGGAGCGCTCATCCCCGAGTTGGTCAAGGTCTTTACATCCACTAAATCCACCCACGTCAAAGAAGTCGTCAAATCCGCGCAGGAAGGCGGAGCATCCCTCGGAATCTTGTCCGGCTTCGTGGCCGGCAACTTCTCAGCCTACTGGCTGGGACTGAGCATGGTCGCCCTCATGGGGCTCGGCTACTATTTCAGCCAGGGTGCGTCGATGGCGGACCAGATGCTTGCCCCTGCCGTCTTCGCCTTTGGCCTGGTCGCCTTCGGCTTCCTTGGCATGGGTCCGGTCACCATCGCAGTCGATTCCTACGGCCCCGTAACCGACAATGCGCAATCCGTCTACGAGTTGTCGATGATCGAAGAAGTTCCCGGCATCGAAGCTGAGTTGAAGAAGGACTTCAACATCGACGCCAAATTCGAACTCTGCAAACACCTGCTGGAAGCCAACGACGGTGCCGGCAATACCTTCAAGGCTACCGCCAAGCCGGTGCTCATCGGCACGGCCGTCGTCGGCGCAACCACCATGACCTTCTCCATCATCATGGCTCTTACCCACGGACTCACCGACAACGTCGATAAACTCTCGTTGCTGCACGCGCCGTTTATGCTCGGCCTAATCTGCGGCGGAGCAGTAATCTTCTGGTTCGCCGGCGCCTCCACCCAGGCGGTCTCCACCGGGGCCTACCGCGCAGTCGAATTCATCAAGGACAACATCAACCTGGAAAGCTCGGCGAGAGCATCGGTCAGCGACAGCAAGAAGGTCGTTGAAATCTGCACCAAGTATGCGCAGAAGGGCATGCTCAACATCTTCCTCGCTGTTTTCTTCTCTACCCTTGCCTTCGCATTCGCCGAGCCGTTCCTATTTATTGGCTATCTCTTCTCCATTGCGATCTTCGGTCTGTACGAGGCCATCTTCATGGCCAATGCCGGCGGCGCATGGGACAACGCGAAGAAGATCGTCGAAGTCGACATGAAACAGAAGGGCACCCCGCTGCACGATGCAACCGTGATCGGAGACACCGTCGGCGATCCGTTCAAAGACACCTCGTCGGTGGCCATGAACCCGGTCATCAAGTTCACGACGTTGTTCGGATTGCTTGCTGTCGAGCTTGCAGTTACGCTCCATTCGAGCAACCCGATGCTTACCCACGTGTTGGCAGTTGCGTTCTTCCTGGTGTCGGCGTTCTTCGTGCACAGATCGTTCTATGGCATGAGGATCGATTCCAAGACCAGCTAACCCGTATCGCTCTTGGCCATTCCCGGTCTGGCGGGAATGGCCGGGACCACACCTTCAGGGACCCGGAGCGCAGTTCTCTACGGGCCTCCCTGAAGGCGAAACCCAGGAATTCACCCACACGCCAAGGGCTCCTCTATTGGGGAGCCCTTGCTCTTGCCTCCAGGGCGAGTTTGGATTGCGCGCCCCATGCGAAGGCCGTATCGATGCGCGAGACGGCCCGATCCGCGAGACGGCCCGAGGAAGCTGTCATACCCTAGATGTAAGTACAGAGCGCGCATCCCAGCGCGACTTGGAGGAGACCTGCGCATGCCCGGCATGAAAGCCCACACCGAATACCTCACCCTCACCACGCAGAAGCGCTACGAGATGGTCCACCTCACTCCGCAGGTCGAGGCCATCGTCCAACGCAGCGGCATCGACGATGGCCTCTGCTTCGTCTCGCCCATGCACATCACCGCCGCCATCTACGTCAACGACCACGAGGACGGCCTGATCGAGGACATCTCCGCGTGGCTGGAAAAGCTCGCGCCCGCATGGCCCGGCTACAAGCACCACCTCACCGGCGAGGACAACGCCGACGCCCACCTCAAAGCCCTGCTTCTTCACCACGAGTCCACGCTGCCCGTCACCCGCGGCCGCCTCGACCTCGGTACCTGGCAGCGCATCTTCTACGCAGAGTTCGACGGCCAGCGCGCCAAGCGCATCATCGTCAAGGTGCTTGGAGTCGAAAAGTAACTTCAGGAGATTTTCACCATCCAACAGCTACCATAAGAAGTAAGCGAGGATTGGATGCCCACCACGACTGACCCCACATTACCGTCAATCCCGACGGACGCCGCCCAGCGCGAAGCCGTCTTCGACATATTCCGCCGCTGGGGATACCTCCAGGCCACGCTCGACCCGCTCGGCCAGTACCTCGCGCCCGAGCCATTCCCCACTCCCACCCCCGACTCTACAATCGCCGCCACCGCCCGCGCCGTTTACAGCGGCAGCATCGGCCTGGAGTTCATGCACATCGCGGACACGGCCCCGCGCCAGTGGCTCCAGCAGCAGATGGAGCTGGCGCCCCCGTCCTCCAACCAGGCCGGCATCCTCTCGGACCTCATCCGCGCGGACCTCTTCGAGCAGACCATCCAGTCGCGCTACCTCGGCACCAAGCGCTTCTCGCTGGAAGGGCTCACTGTCCTTATCCCTTTCCTCACCCATGTCCTCGCCTCCAGCGCTCCTCTTGGTGTCACCACCTCTGTAATAGCCATGAGCCATCGCGGCCGCCTCAACGTAATGACCAATATCATTGGACGCTCCCCGGTCGACATCTTCGCGCGCTTCGAAGATGTGAACCCACGTTCTGTGCTCGGCGGTGGCGACGTCAAATACCACATGGGGGCCACCGGCGAGTTCCATGCTCCCAACGGCACAACCATCGACCTGCACCTGGTCTCCAACCCCAGCCACCTGGAGGCGGTCGATCCCGTCGCCCTCGGCCGCTCCCGCGCGAAGCAAACCCGCATCTGCGAGGCATCGCGCGACTCCGACTGCCCGGACCAGACCGGCCGCGATCGCGTTCTGCCCATCGCCATACATGGCGACGCGGCCTTCGCCGGCCAGGGCATCCTCGCCGAGTGCCTTGTCCTCGGCGCACTCCCCGGCTACACCGTCGGAGGCACCGTCCACGTCATCGTCAATAACCTGCTAGGCTTCACCGCAACGCCCGAGGAATCCAACTCCACACGCTTCGCCTCCGACATCGCCAAGCGGCTGCCCATCCCCATCTTCCACGTCAACGCGGAGGACCCGGACGCCGTCGTGCGCGTCGCCGGCATCGCCGCGGAGTTCCGCCACCGCTTCCATTCGGACATCGTCGTCGACCTCATCGGCTACCGTCGTCACGGCCACAGCGAGGTCGACGACCCCACCGTCACCCAGCCACGGCGTTACGCCGCCATCAAGAACCACCCGCAGCTCTACAAGCTCTACGCGGACAAGATCGGTATCGACCCCGCCGCCGAAGTCACGCGTGTCCAGGGCGAATTCCTCGAAGGCCAACGGCTCGCCAGCCGTGCGCGCCAGAAAGCCAGGCTCGCCACATTGCCCAGCTATTGGAGCCATTACCACGGCGGTCCGCTACTCGCTCAGGACGATGTCCCCACCGGCCTGCCTGCGGAACGCGTCGCCGAACTCACGCGCCTCACCACCGTCGTGCCGCCCGGCTTCCACCTGCACCCCAAGGTCAAGAAGCTCTTCGAGCAGCGCTGCGAGATGGCCGCCGGCACGCGTGCCTTCGACTATGGCATGGCGGAACTCGCCGCCTTCGCCTCGCTGGTCGCCGCCGGCACGCCCATTCGCCTCAGCGGTCAGGACTCCCAGCGCGGCACCTTCAACCAGCGCCACGCCGTCATCCTCGACATCGAGAACGAGGCTAAGTACTTCCCCCTCGCCCATATTGCGCCGGACCAGGGCCGCTTCGAGGTCTACAACTCCATGCTGTCGGAGGCTGCCGTCATGGGCTTCGAGTACGGCTACTCCCGCGACTACCCGGAGACCCTGGTCCTGTGGGAGGCCCAGTTCGGCGACTTCGCCAATGGCGCGCAGATCATCGTCGACCAGTTCGTTGCGGCGGGCGAGGCCAAGTGGAACCTGCTCTCCGGCCTGGTCCTGCTGCTGCCCCACGGGTACGAGGGCCAGGGCCCGGAGCACTCCAGCGCACGCATTGAGCGCTACCTGCATCTGGCCGCGCACGACAATATGCAGATCTGCCAGCCCTCCACCGCGGCGCAGTACTTCCACCTGCTTCGCCGACAGGCCCTGCGCCCGTGGCGCAAGCCCCTCATTGTCTTCACCCCCAAGAGCATGTTGCGCGCGGCAGACGCCTCCTCGCAGCTCGCCGACTTCGCCGCGCCGCGCTTCCTCAATGTCATCCCGGACTCGTCCGTCACTGCGCCTCGTCGCCTGCTGGTGTGCTCCGGCAAGATCGGCCACAACCTCCGCGTGGAGCGTGAGAAGCGCAAGGATGCGTCTGTCGGAATCATCTTCCTGGAACAGATGTACCCTTGGCCGGAGGAAGAGATGCAGGCCGCGCTGGACCAGCATCCGCAGGCCACGGACATCGTCTGGGTGCAGGAGGAACCGGCCAATATGGGGGCACTCTTCCACGTGCTGCCCCATCTGCGACGTCAGGCCGGCGACCGCGCCGTCCTCTCCGTCAAGCGCAGCCCCAGCCCCAGCCCGGCCACAGGCTCCGCCAAGGCCCATGACCTCGAAGAGCGAGCCCTCATCGACCTCGCCTTCGGCGCCTGACCGGACAAAAGCTAAGCCCGACCGTCAACTGGAAGTTGACAGCCGGGCCATAAAAAGAATCGACGTGAGGTTCGCTTACAGTTAGAAAATGTACCTGAGTGCGAACTGTGCGATACGCGGTCCAGCCGAGTTCTCGCCCGTGATGGTTCCAAAGGTCGTACTGGTGGATAGCGGACTCGAAGTGCTTGGGTTGTTGAGGATGGTGTGGTTCAGGATGTCGAAATATTCGGCACGGAAGTCCAAATGAGTTTCGTTATAAACAGTGAAGCTGCGAGTGAGTGCAGCATTCCAGACTGTAAAGCCAGGCCCCCGTAGCGAATCCTTGACGACATTGCCAAAGCCGGTTCCAGCGCCCGTGTTAGCCGGAACGGAAAAGGCTGAGGGGCTCAACCAGCTTTCGCAAATCTTGCTCGACGGACAATCCCCTCCCCCGCCCTTATTCTTGAGGTAACCGGACTGCGTGAAGTCCTCCTGCGCGCGGTCCTGGCTCAAGCCGGTTGCTGAGTTGTCGCTCGCCGTGTAAGCGGTGAGCGCATCTCCAGAGTGGTGCTGAATGATGCCGGAGGTCTTCCAGCCATTCACGACCGCGCGAAGTGGAACGAAGCCTTCGCTGAGTTTGGGAAACGCCCAGACATAGGAGATGGATAACACCTGGGGATGATCGATATCCGAAACGCCGCGATCCAGCGCCTTGATGTCCGGCACAATAGCTGCCGCCGGAACACCGGTCGCATTGGAGGGATAGAGCGGATAGACATACGACTCGCCCGCGTTGAGGTCTTCCGTGTTGGATACGCGCGTGGCTTGCGGCAGGTCGTCGTAGGACTTCGACCAGACGTAGTTGACCATCAGTTCGAGCCCATGCGACATCTTCTTCTGCAGCGTAGCCTGAAGCGAGTTAAAGTGCGCGTTGCCACTCATCGAGGCTTCGAGGATGTCGGAGTAGTTCGTATTGCATCCGGCAGTCGTCGTGCATGGTCCGATCGTCGGAGCTGTGTTATACACCCTCCTGGTATTTGCATTCGAGGTGCCGCCTGGGAAGGTAAGCTTGCCGCCCACGATAGAGCCTGTGTTTACGGCAGGATTCAGCTCCAGGTTCACGAATTGGTGGCGCGATCCGGATCCGACATAGGCGACACGAACGGCCCAGCTGGAAGTCAATTGCTGCTCGACCGCGAGATTGTAGTCATACGTTACCGGCACCTGGAAGTTACCAGAGGGATCGTACTCAGCCACAGTGATTGCATTCGGAAAGACCTGATTCGCATGGAACGGCAGATTGAAGGGGAAGGGATTCCCGTACGATCCGGTTGCACAACCGGTGCAATACGGATTGCTGAAGGGGCCGCCGGGGCTGCCGGCTGTTTCCAGAGGATTCGTCAGGTTGACCGCAATGGTATTGGGCGAGAAACTCGCCTGGCTGAGATTGAAGAATCCGGGCAAGCGGTCTTGATAGAACATGCCAAAGCCGCCACGTATCGCCGTTTTGCCGTCGCCGAAAACGTCGGTGGCGAAGCCCACACGAGGCATAAGCTGGGCATATTTGCTGTTTACAGCGTTCTTTGGAAAACCCGCATCGCCGGAGAGCACCATGCCGGCAGGCAATCCGGAAGATCCGGTCGTCGACGCAAGGTTGTACTGCGACGTGCCTGTATTGGCGGCATATTTGGTGGGACTGAACGCAGTCTGTACGCCAACATTGTTGACCCACGGGGCAAAGGCCTCCCAGCGGATACCGTAGTTGAGCGTCAGGCGTGAATTGACTTTCCAACTGTCCTGGGCATAAAGGCCTGGAAAGTGGTTGCGATCGTTGACCAACTCATAGTTCCCTTGGCCAAAGGCGCTCATGAACCCGACCTGGAAGTTCGCCATAGCATTGACATTGCCTGTCGGAAGCGATGTGCCGGCCAACCCGAAGGTGAAGCCGCCATATGATGTAAAGACGTTGGTCACATCGAACTTGCTCAATTCCACGTGTCCGCCGAAAGCAAAGTTGTGTGTCCCCTTCACCCAATGCAGATCGTCGTTCAACGTGTAGTTGTTGCGGCCCCACCCGGCAAACGCCGACGAACCAACTTTGAAATAACCTGAGACGCTCGCGGCCATGTACGGGCCAGTAAGGGGCTGCCAGATGTTCTGCACTCCGAATTGCGTAATGTTGCCGCTATTCGGAGGCCCACCGCGTAGTGCCACTTCGCGCTGATAGTTGAGAACCAGATTGTTCAGCAGACTCGGAGTAAAGGTATGTGTCTCGGCCAGAAGCCCATTCTGGTAGCGAGTATTGAAGTACGAGGTATAACTCTGCAGGTCCGCCGGGTTGTAGATGGCAGGCTGCTGGAACCAATCGTAGAAGTAACGACCGAAGAAGTGATCCTTGTCCCCGAAATTGTGGTCTACACGCGCCGTGTACTCGTCGAAATAATTCTGGGTAGCCGCAAAATAATTGACCGAGTTACCGATCTTTCCGGCGGCTGCGTCCGCGCTCGCGGTGGGAAAAGCCTTCTCAAACGCAACCGAAGCCTTATCGAAATCGGTGCTCGGGATGTGGTTGTTGGCGTATTCTACGCCCGTAAAGGGATTATAGATTTGCTGGCTCGCCGTGTTACAGAAGCCTGATCCGTTGAAGCCGCTGGTGCAAAGATTGCTGTAATCCGCATACCCGAGTTGACCGCCGGTTGAGGTAAGCCCTTCCTCCGCAAGAGTTGGGACCGTGACCGTGTTCGAGGCGGAACCCTGGTGAACGAGGGTGTGCTGATAGCCGAAGAAGAAGAACGTGGACTTTCCGCTCGAAACATGGGGAATGATCACCGGGCCACCAACGGTACCCCCGAACTGGTGACGGTGCAGCGTATCTTGCGTGCCTAGCGGCGAGAAGTGCGACTCGGCATTGAAGAAGCCGTTACGGAGATACTCGAACAGAGCGCCGTGGAACTGCGAACCACCAGATCTGGTAACAATGTTGACCATGGCGCCCGCGCTTTGACCGAACTCCGCGTTGTAATTACTGGTTTGGACGCTGAACTCCTGTACCGCATCCGGCATCGGGTAGGGCGCGTTGACGTTGGTCATCTCATCGACGTTATTGCCGCCATCCAGCAGGAAGTTGCTCTGATTGGGCAGCGTTCCATTGGAACTCGCCACAACCACCGACGGAAATGTCTTGCCGTTGCCCTGGTTGAGGCCGTTGCCCTCATTGGTGGCGTCCACGACTCCCGCTACCAGCGTAAGGAGCGTAGCCGCGTTTCTGCCGTTGAGAGGCATCTCCGTTACATCCGCCTGGTCGATCACCTCCGACAGCGTACCTGTCGTGGTGTCCACTTGAGGCACCGAACTGGTCACCTCCACCGTCTCCGTGGTCGCACCAACCGACAGCTTCGCATTCACGGCCACAGTCTGATCTGCCTGCAGCGCGAGACCGGTCTGATTGTAGGTCTCGAAACCTGCTGCGGTAATGGACACGGAATATCCCGACGGAAGCAGCGTCGGAAACACGAAGCTGCCCGCCTGCCCGGTTTTCGCCACCGTTTGCCGACCGGTACTGGTCTGCGTCGCTGTGACCGTCGCCCCGGCAATGGTCGCTCCAGTCGAATCGACAACGGTGCCGACGATGGACCCGTAGCCTTGTGCCATCACTCGCCCGCAGTTGGTCACGGCCAATAGGGCCACTAGGACGCACGTGCCCAGACCTGTCCGTCCATTTAGGAACCATTTCGATAGAGAATTCATAATGGCAAGCAAGGTAGACTTGAGGCGAGAACTCTGTCAAGTGGATATCGAAAAAACGGCTATACCCGCTCGCGTTCCTCGAATGAGTACCCGCGGAAGCCGTCTAAAATTCCTGGTATATCAGAGCTTTATCGGCCTTGCATCCAACCGCTCCCCACGACCTGCTCCGTAACCCAATCCGTCCAGATGGCCTCCTCGATTGGACATGCCACCGATGCTCCATCCAGCACCGCACTCACGAAGTTCTCCACGGCCGGGAAATGGACATTTGCGTGCGCGGGCAGGTCTTCCTCGGTGAGCTTGCCATCGCTGATCAGCAACCTCAGCGTTGGCCCGTTCAGCATGTCCAGGCTGATCTCGCCCTCGACTCCCACAATCCGGAACTGGTCGCGCTGGATTCGCGAGTTCCAGCGCACGTCCACCACCGCATGCACGCCGCCCGCGTACTCGATCAGCGTCGTCGCAGAGTCCTCCACCGCCAGTTCATGCAGCGCATTCGACATCATCCCCATCGCGCGCACCGGCTTGCCAAACAGATAATTGCACGCATCGATCCGGTGCGATCCCACGTCGTAGAGCGGCCCTCCGCCGGACAGCGCCGGGTCCTTCAGCCAGCCGCGATCCGGACTCTCCAGCCAGCCGTGGTAGTTCGCCTCCACCAGCACCGGCTTGCCAATCGCGCCCGCCGCGATCAGCTCCTTCGCCCGCATCAGCTTCGGATACAGACGGCGGTAGTACGCAATGCCCGCAACGCATCCTTGCTCGCGCGCCGCGGCCATGGCCTTCGCCTGCGCGTAGTTCAGCGCCACCGGCTTCTCGCACAGCACATGCTTGCCCGCGCGCAGGCAGGCAATCGTTTGCTCCGCGTGCAGCGCCACCGGCGAGGCCACATAGACCGCCTCAATCGCAGGGTCGCTCAGCGCCTGGGACAGCTCCGTAAACGCCTCCACCCCGGGATACGCCTCAGCCTTGCGCGGGTCGCGGGTCAGCACCGCATGCAGGCGGCTGCGCGGCTCCGCCAGAATCGCCGGAATCACGCGCTTCCGGGTGATATCTCCAATCCCAATCACCAGCCAGTTCACTGAAGTCGACATCTCAGCAGTAAACCACACCTGCTTGGATCAGTCCGCCACCCCCACCACTCCCATCATCCGTCCCGCAAATCCGCTCTCCCCGCGGTGCGAGAAGTACTTCAGCCTGCCGCCCGCCCGCGCACACGCCGTACACTCGCCCACCACCGTAATCCGCTTCGCCTTCAGCCCGGCGTCCATTAACTGCCGCCGGTTCGCCTCCCACAGGTCCAGATGGATCTGCGGCCCAATGTTCGAGTGCCCCGGAGCCCGCGCCGTTAGAAACAGCAGCGGATACTTATCCCGCACCGGGTCAGAGTCATACACCTCACTGAAGAGCTTCGGCGCATACGCGAACTGGGATTCAAACTCGAACCGCACCTCCTCGCCCACGGAGTAGCAGCACGGCCCAATCGCCGGCCCCACCACGGCAATCAAATCCTCGGGGCGCGACCCGTACCGCAGTCGCATCCGTCCAATGCCCCGCTCCACAATCCGTCCCAGCGTCCCTCGCCATCCCGCGTGGAACGCGGCCACCGCGCGCCGCTTCACGTCCGCCACCAGCACTGGGACGCAATCGGCCACCTGCACCCCCAGCATCACTCCCGGCACGTTGGTCATCATCCCATCGCCGCGCAGCACGGCTCGCCCGTCCGCGGTCTCCAGCCGGCCCTCCAGTGCTCCATCTTCAGCCTCCACCACCCGCACCATGCCGGAGTGGAACTGCCGCACCGTCAGCAACTTCCCCTGGCCTCCTGCAACCTCCCGCAAAAACCGGCGGCGGTTCTGGGCCACCTTGCTGGCCTCATCCTCCTTGGTCCAGCCCAGATTCAGCGAGTTCGCCCCATAGATCCCGGACACCCCGCCCGCTCGCGAACTGAACCCATGCCGCAGCCAGCCGTAGCGCTCCCAGCCAGCCGCACGCACCGCCGCCAGCTTGCGCCCCGCCACCGGCCCCGGCGCAGGCTTCCGGGTCTGGCGCTCTCCACCTTTCCATGTTCCCGCCAGCGTCTTCCGGCTGCCATGCCCCAGCCCAACCTGCGCGAGCAGCTCATCTACCTGCCCAATCGCCTCGGGGCTCTCTATCCAGTCCATAACTCGCTCATTTCTAAAGCCATCGTCCGCCCGCCAAACCTGAAATAATGCGATCTGAAAAGGCTGTAGACTGACTGGCAGAGTATATAGTCTATCTGTGCTCCTGGCCGTCGCGCCGAAGCGCCACAATTTGCACGCCAAATCTCGCAAAAGCCGCGATTTCCGCGAAAATTTGCATCCTGGTCCACTCCTCTGTAAGATACCCGATTGCGCCTATGAGAACGAACGTACCCAGCATTGCTCCCCAGCTTCTTCGCTCCCGCCTGACCAAGGTCTGCGTTGCCATCATTGGCACCACGGCAGCCGAGATGATCGAGAAAGCCTCCGCCGTCGTTAAGGAATCGCCCTTCCTCGAGTTCCGCCTGGATTACCTGGAAAAGCCGCTCGCCGCCATGCCGCGGTTCAAGCAATTCTTTGAGGAGAACACCGCCGCCACCGCCATCGCCACCTGTCGACGCGCAGCGCTCGGCGGCAAGTTTCAGGGCTCCATCGCCGCCGAGGTCGAGGTGCTCGCCAAGGCCGCCGCCTCCGGCTTCCAGCTTGCCGACATTGAGCTGGAGACCGTCGAGTCCCTCAAGAAGGCCGACTTCCTCCAGTTCCGCGAGACCGGAATTGCTCTCATCATCAGCCACCACGACTTCGCCGCCACCAAGGATCTCGACGGCATCTACGCCCGCATCGCCCCCTACAACCCCGACTTCTTCAAGATCGTCCCCACCGCCAAGGCGCTGGTGGACAACGTCACCCTCATCCGCTTCCTGGAGCGCATGAACGACCACACCAACCTCATCGGCATCTGTATGGGCGACGCCGGCATTATCTCGCGAGTCCTCGGCGTCCGCGCAGGCAGTGCGTTTACCTTCGCCGCCGCCACACCGGGCGAAGAGACCGGCCCCGGACAGATCGCCGCCCGCACCCTGCTCGAGACCTACCGCATCGATCACGTCGATGCCGCCACCAAAGTCTACGGCGTCGCTGGCAACCCCATCCGCAGTTCGCTTTCGCCCATCATGATGAACACGGCCTTCCGCCGCGAGACCGTCAACGCTGTCTACCTGGCCCTGCAGACCACCAAGCTTAGCGATCTGCTGAAGCTCGTCACGGAGATCCCCATCCAGGGTGTCTCGATCACGATGCCGCTCAAGGAAGAGATTCTGCCGCACCTCCAGCAGACCGACGCGCTCTCCGCCAAGATCGGGGCCGTCAATACCATCCGCCTGCTGGATGGCAAGCTCTACGGCTTCAACACCGACGTCGCCGGCATCATCCTGCCGCTGGAGAAGCGCCTGTCCCTGCGCGGTGCCAAAGTCCTCGTCCTCGGCGCCGGCGGTGCCGCGCGCGCCGCTGTCTTCGGACTGCGCGACAAGGGAGCAGAGGTCTTTATCCTCAACCGCACGCCGGAGACCGCGCAGAAACTCGCCCGCCAGTCCGGCTCCAAGACCATCAAGAAAGACGCCGTGTCTAAGACCGCCTTCGACGTCATCCTCAACGCAACGCCCGTCGGCATGGCCGGCAACAAGACAGCGTCCCTGCTCGAAGCCAAGGACCTCAACTGCAAGCTCGTCTTCGACCTGGTCTACAACCCGCTCGAAACGCCGCTCATTCACATGGCCCGCAAGATGGGCATCCCCTTCATCACCGGCATCGAGATGTTCATCCAGCAGGGCGCCCGCCAGTTTGAGATCTTCACCGGCAAGCCCGCACCGGAGGAGGAGATGTTCCGCGTCGTCCTCCACTCCCTCCGCCAGCAGATCGAGGCATCCGCCGCCGATGCCCCCGCCGATCCCAAGGCCAGGCCCGCGAAGGCCTCCGCTCCGGAACCCAAGGCCAAGCCCGCAAAAGCAGCGGCCCCGCCCCCCGCAGCCAAGCCCGCAAAAAAGGCCGCTCCCGCAAAGAAGAGCGCAAAGAAAAAGTAGCCATCGCCCGATCAAGACCGGCAACCGCCTCGTGAGCCTGTGAGGTTAGCAGCAGCCTCTTCAGCCTGCGGTAGCCGGCATCAAATCGACTGGGGTTTTAACCCCGGGCCTTCGCCGCCCATCTCCCGCCAGCACGTAATACAACAACTCCTGTAGCGACATCCGCTCCAACCCCTCAAAACCCTCCATCTTCCTTGGCTCCTTCTGGACCTGCGCCGCCCGGGCTCCCTCCGCGGCGGACTCCTCCACACTCCGCATCGCCTCCATCATCAGCTCTGCCTCGGCGCAGTCGTTGCATCAGCCGGCGGCTCAAACCCTCCGCAGCTCCAGCGTCCGCGCATCCCCGCGCGCAACCGTTCCCGCTCCTCCGGCGTCATCTGCGACCATCGCTCCTCCATATTCCGCCTCCATCCGTGGCGTCCGGACCCATGCCGATGGAATCCCCCAAACAGGATCTTGCTCAGCACCAACAAGCCCAGCGCCTGCAAAAACGTAATCGTCCGCAGCCCGAACACCGCCGGCATCAGCCAGTTCCACAGATGCTCGATGGCATAGCCAAACACATTCACAGCCACCGTTATCATCACCGCAATCTTCAACCCATGCCACGCCCAGTTCCTTCTCATCCCTCGCCTCACTTTCCAAATTCTTCCTGCATATCTTCCAACCGCTCGCGCAGATGCAGCACCGCATAGCGCTTTCGCGACAGCAGCGTGTTCACACTCACGCCCGTCTCTTCAGCCAACTCCTTGAAGCTCTTCCCCAGCAGTTCGTGCGCCACAAACACCTCGCGCTGGTTCTCCGGCAACTCGTCCAGCGCGGCTTCCAGCGCCTCCAGCATCAGGTTGCGCGCAAACAGCGCGTCCGGTCCAGCATCCGCGGAGGGCAACATATCCTCCAGCGTCCGGGCATCGTCCCCCTCCGCCGGCTCATTCAGCGACACCGCCTTCGTCCGTCGGAACAAATCCGTAATCCGATTCCGCGCCACGCGGAACATCCACGCCGTCACCTGCTCCACCGGCTTCATCAACCGGTACGTCGCCGTCAGCTCGTAGAACACATCCTGCAGCACGTCCTCCGCGTCGCCCAGGTCCAGGACCCGCTTGCGGATAAAGCTCCTCAGCCGCGGTTCCTCGCGCTCGACTGCCTCCGCAATCAACCTGTCCTGCTCGTCGAGCGTCATGTCCTGGCTGGTCATCCCGTTCTTCTACCGCCTCAGGTCTCTACAGGTGTTAACGAACCACGCCGCGAAATATTGCATACGTCTCCGCTAGAATTGTCGTTCACGGAGCCGAACATGAATCGCCTTACCCTCGCCGCCGCAATCTGCATCGCAGTCCTCGCCACCAACGCCCCCGCTCAGCCCCCGAACCCCCATCCGTACACCCAACTCTACGTCTTCGGCGACAGCTACTCGGACTCCGGCTCCGGCTACGTCGACACCAACGGCCCCACTGCCGTCGCCTTCCTCGCCCAGCGTCTTGGCATCCCCTTCACCTGGTACGGCGACCCCCGCTACACCAAAACCCAGGGCCTCAACTTCGCCATCAGCGGTGCCGGCTCCGGCAGCGGCCCAGGCCGCCGCTACCCCACCGGAGAGATGCTCGGCATCGGCATGAAGAACCAGGTCGACCAATTCGTCGCCTTCACCAAGACCGGCGACATTCCCAAATTCGACCCCGCCACCACCATGTTTTTCTTCGCCGGCGGCCTGAACGACCGTGGCAAGCCCGAGGGCTACACTCGCACCAACATCGAAGCCGAAATCGACGAACTCTACGACCTCGGCGCGCGGCGCTTCACCGTCGCGCTGCTCCCCACCAAAATCCCGCAGTTCGCCACCGCCGGCACCGCCTTCAACCCCGAGCTCGCCAAGATCCCCGCAGAAGAGCTCGCCAAGCACCCAGACATCCGCATCGCGAACTCCAACTGGGGTCTCTTCATGGACCAGGTCATCGCCAACCCCGCCCAATACGGCATCACCGACACCACACACCCCTGCGCCGGCCGCGCCATCCACCACGAAGACACCACCCCCTGCGCTTCCCCCGACACCCACTTCTTCTACCATGATGGCCACCCCTCCACCGCCGTGCACCGCGCGGTCGGCGACATGCTCTACGCCGAAGCCACCACCACCGCCCCATGACCAACCGACCTGCTCTTTCGCCTGTTTGCCATTCCGCAGCGAAGCCGAGGAATCTGCTTCTGCCACTGCTGTCCTCTATACTCCTCCTCGCCGCCACCCTCCACGCTCAAGCTCCCGCCCGCCCCTACACCGCCCTTTACGTCTTCGGCGATTCCTACTCCGACACCGGAGCCGGCTTCGTTTACACGGACGGCCCCACCGCTGTCGCCTATCTCGCCCAGCGCCTCTCCATCGCCTTCACTTACTATGGCGCGCCCGACGCCAAGGGCAAATCCCTCAACTTCGCCGTGAGCGCCGCCAAGACTGGCACCGACCCCGGCATCCGCGAAGCCCCCAACGCCCTCTTCCGTCTGGGGATGGAGAACCAGGTCCAGGAGTTCGCCGACCTGCTCCGATCCGGTTCCGTCCACTTCGATCCCGCGCAGACCCTCTTCTTCCTCGCCGGTGGCCTCAACGACCGCAACACCCCCGACGGCTACACCCGCACCAACCTCGAGGACGAGATCGACACCCTATACGCCCTCGGTGGCCGCCGCTTCATGGTCGCCCTGCTGCCTACCCAGATTCCCGCCTTCGCCACCGCCGGTGCGCAGTTCAATCCTGAACTCGCCCGCATCCCCGCTGACGAGCGCTCGCGCCACCCCGGCATCCGCATCGCCAACTCCAACTGGGGCCTCTTTATGGACGAGGTCATCACCCACCCGGCCAAATACGGCATTACAGACACGACCACGCCCTGCACGGGCCTCCCAACCCTCAACCCTGCCCAGATCCACTGCTCCTCGCCCGGCACGCACTTCTTCTACTACCAGGCGCACCCCTCCACCGGCGCTCACCGCGCCGTGGGAGACATACTCTACCAGGAAGCGCTCACCAGCGCCCCCTGATCCGAACCGCGGTCCTTTACCCCTGGATAAACTCCAGCAGGTCCTTGTTGATCTCATCCGCATGGATCTGGCACATCCCATGCGGATAGCCCTTGTACACCTTCAGTGTCGCGCCCTTCACAATCTTCGCCGTCATCAGCCCGGACGCGCCAATCGGCACAATCTGGTCATCGTCGCCATGCATCACCAGCGTGGGCACGTCAATCTTCTTCAGGTCCTCGGTAAAGTCCGTCTCGCTGAACGCCTGGATGCAGTCAAACTCGCCCTTCATCCCGCCTTGCATCCCCTGGTACCAGAAGTTCTCCCGCACGCCCGCCGACACCTTCGCTCCGTCGCGGTTGTACCCGTAGAAGGGGAGCGTCAGGTCCATAAAGAACTGCGACCGGTCGTTCACCACGCCCGCGCGGATCGAGTCGAACCCCTCGCGCGCAATCCCCTCCGGGTTCGCCTCCGTCTTCAGCATCAGCGGAGGCACCGCGCCAATCAGCACCGCCTTCGCCACGCGCTTGGAGCCATGCCGCCCCAGGTACCGCGCCACCTCGCCGCCGCCGGTGGAGTGGCCCACCATCACGGCATCCTTCAGACCCAGCACCTCAAACAGCTCCGCCAGGTCGTCCGCATACTGATCCATGTTGTTGCCATCCCACGTCTGCCCGCTGCGCCCATGGCTCCTGCGGTCATGCGCAATCACGCGATACCCCTTCTGCCCCAGGAATAGCATCTGCGCGTCCCACGCGTCCGCATTCAGCGGCCACCCATGCGAGAACACCACCGGCTGCCCCGCGCCCCAATCCTTGTAGTAAATCTGCGTCCCGTCCTTCACCGTCAAAAAACTCATGGATATCTCCCTCTCAACCTCTCATGGCCTCACGCCGTCTCAACCGGCGTGTCAATCGTAAATATATTGCGCCGCAACATCTTCCAATCGATGCCGCAACCCTCCGTGCATTAATGTATCTGGAATTGCCTTTCCATTCCCACCCCTCCGCAATTAGGCTGGCCTGCACAGGAGAATTGCCTTGCCCCCGGTACTCAGCCGCCCCACCTCGCGCCTCGCCCTCTTGCTTGCGCTGGCCTTCGCTCTTGTCCCGGTCCGCATCGCCGCGCAGTCCGCCTACACCGGCTGGCAATCCAGCTTCACCCTCACAGACACCGCCTTCGGCAAACAGTCTGCGCTCCTGGACAACGCCACCCAGCTCGAATGGCTCCGTCTCTCGGCCACCCGCAACAAGTCCCAGCTCGATCTTAGCCGCCAGATGGCCACCCGCACCGATTACGCTGGCTGGCGCTTCGCCACCGGCGACGAGGTCATCGCCTTCTTTCGCCACTTCACCGGCTCGCCCAGCGGCGCCTCCGCCGACCACGCCGTCGAAGCCGAACTGCAGCGCCTGATGGGCGGCCCGCTCGGCCACGCCAAAATCGCCATCGTCGCAGGCACCCGCGCCTACACCATCGGCCGTATCGCCGGATACACTCCCACCAACTACGACGAGGCGCCTCGCCACGCCGGCCGCGTCCAATACCACTACGCCGAGATCGCAGAAGAGCGTGCTGGGACCGAAACCACCTTCACCGTCGACCCCTGGAAGACCGGCTATAACGACGGCGATGTCTACAGCTCCGACACCGGCACCTTCCTCGTCCGCGACCACTAGCCCGTCCATGCGTCGGGCTGCGCCGTACACAATCAGCGGACGCTCGCGCGCCAACTTCGGCTATACTCCACAACGAACCCACCCAACGCGGGAACCGTTCCCAGGCCCCGCCTGTCTCTGTCTCTGGAGCTCGCCGTGTTCATTCCAAACCTCGGAGTCCTTCGCCGGCTGCTACTTCTGTCACTCTGCGCCCTCTGCGTCTCCGTCGCCGCGGGCCAGGCTACCGGCTCAGTGCGAGGGCATGTCACCAATGCTGCAGGGGTTCCCGTCACCTCCGGAACTGTTCGCCTTACCCTCGACCAGACAACGGGCAATCATCCACGCACCTACGTGTTCTCGTTTCCCATCGACGGCTACGGCAACTACAGCGGCACTGGTATAGAACCTGCAAACTACCTGGGAGTTGTCTGCACCCCGGATGGAACCACCCTCGACTTCGCTGCCGTTTCACTCACAGCCGGCCAGACCATTACCGTCGACTTCGACATGTCCCGCCAATCCTACATCGACGCCATGTCGCCCCAGGACCGCAAGGACCTCGATGCCTACAAGGCAAGAAATGCGGCGACTATATCCGCCAACCAGCAGATCGCTAATCTCAATAACCTGCTCGTACAGGGCCGCACTGCAACCAGGAACGGGCAATTCGCCGAGGCCGTCGCCTCGCTGCAGACCGCGGTACAGCTAGGACCTGATCAACCCATTCTGTGGGACGCACTCGGCGACGCCCAACTGGGCATGGCTGACGCTGCCGCCCTGCAGGCGAAGAACGCAGGCCGCGCCCCGGCCTCGCTGCCTTCCGTCGTCCAGCTTTATCAGAATGCCGCCGACTCCTATCAGAAGGCGTTGGAGATCACAAGCCGCGGCGCACCCCAGCCAGCCATCACCGGCACAGTCTGGAACCAGATCGGACAGATTGACGGAAAGATGGGCCACATCCAGGAAGCCGCCCACGCTTACGAAAGTGCCGCGGCCGCCAATCCGACACAAACCTCGCTGTACCTCTTCAACGAAGCCGCAACCCTCTACAACAACGGCGACTTTGACAATGCCGCCAACGCCGCTGCGCGAACCATCGTCGCCGATCCCAGCAAGGCCAACGCATACTACATCAAGGCCCAGTCCCTTATCCAGAAGGCCACTGTCAATCCAACAACGTCCAGGGTTGAGGCACCACCCGGCTGCGTCGATGCCTATCAGGCCTACCTCGAACTCGCTCCCGACGGCCCCCACGCCAGCGAGGTGCAGGAGATCCTGAAGGGCCTGGGCGCGTCGACCACGAGAACCGCATCCGCGCGCGCGTCCAATCCGGCTCCTACCTCCGCATATTCTGCCCCGCCGCCCGCATATTCTCCGCCCGCTTATACCGTTCCCGCGCCGCCATCGCCTTCGGCCTATACTCCCGCTCCGCAAGTCGCTGCCACTGCACCGCCCGCGGCCCAGCGGGCCATCATCCCACAGCCGCAGCCAGCCCCGCAGCCGGCCCCCATCGCCTCCATTCCCATTCCCCACAACTACGCTCTTATCTTCGCGACGGATAACTACGCGCACTGGCCGCACCTCGACAATCCGATCTCCGACGCCGACGCCCTCAACGACGCGCTCACCTCCCTCTACGGCTTCCACGTGGAAGAGCTCAAGAACCCCACCGGCGAGCAGATACTCCAGAAGCTAACCGAGTACCTGCACCGGCACTTCGAGATGCAGGATCAATTGATGATCGTCTTCTCCGGTCATGGCTACTTTGACGAAGACCTCGGCCAGGGTTTCCTCGCGCCTGCGGACGCTCTCCCGATCCAGGACGACCTTGGCCACCGCACGCTGTTGGCGCACCAGACGCTCATGGCCTATGTCAATCGCATCCCCTCCACCCACGTCATCCTCGTCCTGGACGCCTGCTTCGCCGGCACTCTCGATCGCAAGATCGCCGACTCCAGCATGCGTGGCAATCCAACCGACGTCTATGTGCACGCCACTCTACCCGAGCTCCTCGTTCGCAAGCAATCGAAGCGCACCCGGCGCTACTTCGCCTCCGGCGGCAAGGACTTCGTCCCCGACGGCCTTCCCGGTCACCACTCGCCCTTTATCTCAGCTCTGCTGGTCACACTCAATCAGGCCGCGGACACCAAGGGGTTCGTCACCCTCGACGACCTTCAGGAAGGCCTTGACACCGTCAACCCGGAGCCCCGCTGGGGCGATATTCAGGGAGACAACGATCCCGGAGCAGACTTCCTCCTGCTCACACCCGATGCCGTCCGCAAGCTATCCGCAAACTAGACCGCGACCGTAAACGTGTCCTCGCTCCGTGTCACTGCCCGGTACAGGGTGTCGCGCTCGAAGGGCACCCGCCCGGCCTCGGTAATCAGCCGCACCAGGTCCGCCCGCCGCATTCCCTGCGGAGTCGTCGCGCCGGCATTGTGATAGATCTTCTCCTCGATCACCGTGCCATCGATATCGTCCGCCCCAAACCGCAGCGAGATCTGCGCCAGCTCCGGCGACACCATCTGCCAGTAGCTCTTGACGTGCGCAAAGTTGTCCAGCAGCAGCCGCCCAATCGCAATCTGCTTCAGGTCCATCATTCCTGTCGTCTTTGGAATATGCGCCAGCGCCGTATTGTCCGGATGGAACGCCAGCGGAATAAATGTCTGGAATCCGCCCGTCTCGTCCTGCACCGCGCGCAGCCGCAGCATGTGGTCCACGCGGTCTTCGTCGTTCTCCACATGCCCGTACAGCATGGTCGCGTTCGATCGCAGCCCAATCTTGTGCGCCAGCTTGGCCGTCTCCAGCCACTCGCCGCCATCGATCTTGTGGTCGCAGATAATGTGCCGCACTCGATCCGCAAAGATCTCCGCGCCGCCGCCCGGGCATGAATCCACACCCGCAGCCTTCATCCGCCGCAGCGTCTCTTCGATGCTCATCTTGCCGAGCCGCGCAAAGAACGCCACCTCCACCATCGTGAACGCCTTGACGTGTACCTTCGGGTAGCGCATCTTCAACCCGCGCACCAGGTCCTCAAAATACTCAAACGGAAGATCGGGATGCAGGCCGCCCACAATGTGGAACTCGGTCACCGCCTCGCTCAGGCCCGTGCCCGCCGTCTCCCACGCCTCTTCCAGCGCCATGGTGTAGGTCCCGGGTTCGCCTTTCTTCAGGCCAAACGCGCACAGCCGGCAGCTCGCCACGCATACATTAGTCGGGTTGATGTGCCGGTTCACATTGAAGTACGCAATGTCGCCGTGCATGCGCTCCCGAACCTGGTTGGCCATCCATCCAATCGCCAGGATATCGCCGGTGCGATACAGCGCCACGCCATCGTCAAAGCTCAGCCGCTCACCGGCCTCCACCTTCGCCGCAATCGGCCGCAGAGCCGCGTCATCCGTCTGGAAGCTGTGCCGCGCCGTCGCCTTGGATGTGAGTGCAGTCATGCTGTCTCAATTCTAATCCCGCTGCTCTGCGATTGCCCCGCGTCTCGCGTCTGAGCTTGCGGGTTCCTCAATGGCCTGCCACCAGCGCCGAGTCCACCATCCGCGGCTGCACCACAATGCCATCGAACAGCGTCGCCGCCACCAGGTGGTCGCCCATCGGCCGCACAAACCGCAGGTTCCATCCTGTGTCCCACGTCGTCACCCGCATCGACGCCAGGTCCACCGCAAACGCCTCGGTCTTCGGCTCGTACGCCGTCACCAGCATCCGATTCGCGGCCTCGTCAAAGTACAGGCTGTTCACCTTGCGCACCGCCAGGTCGGTCAGCGTCCGCCACGCGGCGCCCTTGTCCGTCGACACGTACACTCCGTCCTTGTCCGCCACCCAGACGCCGCCGCGTGCATCCACCGCAATCGCCAGCACCTGCTTCACCTTCGGCGGCAGCGCCACCGCCTGCCAGGTCTTGCCCACATCCACGGACAACTCCAGCGCATCCAGGCTAGCCGCCAGCACGCCCTCCTTCTCGGCCGCCACAAACCGGCATTCATCCAGCGGAACCGCGGTCATCGCCCACGTCAGTCCGCTCGATGGGCTCTGCAACAGTCCCTGCGACGTCGCAGCAAACAGCATCTGGCCCGCGCCGGCAAACCCGTACACGCTCCCGTCAAAGTCGTGCAGCGTGGCGCTCTTCTTCGCCGCAACCTTCGTCACCGCGACGGGAGGTTTCGCCGCCGCTCTCCGCCTGGCCGCAGCCTTTCCCACCGGCTTCCTGGCCGGCTGCGTCTTCGCGGGTTCCGCCGCGGGCGCAGCGGCCGCAGCCGCCGCGTCATCCGCCACCCGGTGCCATGCCGCATCCTTCAGCCGGTAAATCCCATGCTCCGTTCCGGCCAGAATCGTGCCATCCGGCGCCTGTCCCAGGCTGAATACGTCCCGCCCATCCAGCCCGTCGCTCAGGTGCGTCCAGCTCAATCCTCCCGTGTGGCTCACAAACACGCCGCCGGCATCCTTATCATTCACCACGCCCACATACGCAGTCGCCGCGTGCTGCGCATCGCCCGTATACGCGGTAATCAGCCGCGCCGAGAACCCACGATTCGACGGCTGAAAGCTGTCGCCGCCGTCTTCGCTCGCCAACACCCCGCGCCGGTCCGTTGCCAGCAACACATGCTTCGAGTTCTCCGGGTCCACATACACATCGTTCACAATCACGTCGGAGCCGGTCGTCTGCATCCAGTACTTGCCCGCGTCGAACGTGCGATACAAACCCTCCGTCGTCCCCGCAAACACCGTGTCCAGGTGGTTCGGGTCCTGCATCAGCACCCGCGTCCGCCGCGCCGTCGAAGGAATCCCCTGTGTCTTATTTACGCTGACGCCGCCGCTAAACTTCGCGCCGCCGTCCTCGCTCTTGTAGATTCCCGAACACGCACTCAGATACACCACGCTCGGCTGCTTGGGGTCGACGATGATCGAAAATACGTCCGAGTCCTCAATCATCCCCTGCTTGATGCTCGTCCAGTTCTTGCCGCCGTCCGTCGTCTTCCAGGGCAGATGCCACGTGCCCGCATAGAGGATGCTGGGGTCCGCCGGATCGATTGCCAGCGACTCCACCTCGTGGATCTCCGCGTTGTCCTTCGGACTGATCCGCTCCCAGTGCACCCCGCGATCCACCGAGCGGAACACCCCCTCCAGCGTCCCCGCCACATAGATCTGCGGGTCCGACGGCGCAATCGCCAGTGAGCGCACCGACTGCCCCTGCATCTCCGGATGGCTGGTCCACGTCACCCCGCCGTCGTGGCTCACATAGATCCCACCGTCCGCCAACACCCATGCGCCCACTACGACATGCCTGGAGTCCAAAGGGTCCACCAGAATGTTGTCGATCACCAGGTCGTCGCGATTGCCTACCCGCGCCAGCCGTTTCCAGTTCTTACCGCCATCCGGCGATTGATAGATCCACCCGGTCGCCGTCCCCAGGTAAAGATGCTGGTGATTCGCAGGGTCCGCCGCAAAGGCGCGCGCCGAACCTCCGTCCGGCCCAAACGGAAACCACGAGGCCGCCCGCAGCCATGTGCATGTAAGCCCCAACAGCACGACGATCCAAACCAGGTTCCGGCGCAGTCTGTAATTCAAGATTATCGTCCCATCCCGTCGGTCCAGCCGCTTGATCGTTGGCGTCGAGCGCGTGCCCATTCCGTCCGCCCCCCTTCACTCCAGAGGAGTCACCGCGCACAAACTGCATCTTAAACGCCACGCCCGTTCTTTCCACGCCCGTTCTTTCTAGGATACATAGGTCACCCAGCCCAAGCGTTGCCCCATACCAGCACAAAGGCTGACTGGGAAACACCCCAGTCAGCCGCGTGTGCATCTTCGACTGCGTATTGGTTACTTGGCCTTGGCAGCCTTCTTCGTTCCCTTCGCAGGGGGCGTCCGAGGAACAGCTTTTACGGCCATCTCGTCCACCGTTGCGTCGCTGGCTGCGGGGTTGGTCGCACCTGCTGGGATCAGCGTCGTCGTCACCGTCTGGGCATCGTCGGCTCCGGTGTAGACACTGATGCGTGAAGCATCGATGCCCTTCTCCGTCACCAGGTAGTCCTTGGTGTTGACCGCGCGAGCCGCAGCATCGGTTGGCTTCTTGTTGTGCTTCATCTTGGCCAGCTTCGCGTCAGCCTTCTGCTCTTTGGCGTTCTCGTTGCCAACCAGCGCCAGCTTGGCATCGGAGGAGCGCTGCAGCGCCAGGGACACATCGTCCAGGCAGGCCTTCGCTTCGTTGTCCACACGGGTCGGACGCTTCGCATCACGCTCGAAGCTCACCGAGCACAGGCTCGAAGCTACCGGTGCGGGCGGCGGCGGCGGAGGCGGAGGCGCAATCACAGTCACGCTCGTCGTAGCCGAGGCCGTGTTGCCCTTGTCGTCCACCACATTGCAGGTCACCGTAATCGGTCCAGGCGCAGCGCCTGCTGTGGAAAGCGTTGCCGAGGAACTCGTCCCCTGCACTGCACCTGCCGTCGGGCTGTAGCTGTAGGTCAAAGGACGGTTCTGCGGGCTCACTGCGCTCGCGGTAATCGTCGACGAATCGCCGGGGTTCACCTGCGACGGGTTCGCCGAGCAGCTGATCGTCGGCGGCTGGAACGGCATCACCGTAAACTGGCCCGTGCAGTCGGCAGACTGGCCCGGCTTCGCGCCTTCGGTCACATGGCCGGAGACCGCGTACGTCCCGGGAGCAGCCGTAGCCGTGTTGATGTTTGCCGTGCTCGATGTGCCTGAGATCACGCCGCCCGTCGAGGTCCAGGTGTAGGTCGGAACCTTCTTCGGATTCAGGTTCAGCGCCGTGCCTGTCACCGTGATCGGGTCGCCAGGGTAAACGCTGGTCGGAGCAACCGAGCAGCTATACGTCACCGGAGGAGGAGGAATGATGTGGCCAAAGTGCGCCACAATGCCGGTGCTCAACTCCACCGCGTCCAGGTTGGCACGGCCGCCCAGAATTCCGGCCGTCGGGATCGACACAGCCGGACCAAAATCGGCGTGGATGTAGCGATAGTCAGCCTGGGCTAGCCGCAGGCTGAAGCGGTTGTCAAAGTACGGAATCGCGTAGTCGATGCCGCCGCCCGCCGTCAGCGCGGGTCCCCAGCGATAGGGCTCATGCTCATATGTCGGGGGATATTCACTGTTCGGCCCACCCAGGCGCGCTCCGCCCACCAGCCCGTGCGCAAACAGCGTGAAATTCTCCATCGGCAGGCGGGCGATTGCACCCAGCGAGCCGCCGCTGAACCCATCGTTCGCACCGCTGGGGTGGTTCGAGTACACAATCTCAGCGCCAAAGTACTTGTTGAAGTAGTATGCGCCGCTGCCGATTGCGCCCTCGTTAATGGACGAATACGGAAGAGAGCTCGGTTGAACCCGTCCGTGCGCCCCAAAATAAGAGAAGCCCGCAAAAACATCTACCCGGGACGGGTTGATCCCCGCCGGAGCTGCTGGGGCGGCTGTCTGTGCACCCAGATTTGCTGCAACTAGGCTAACTGCGCACGCAGCCAGCAAAAACCGGCCGAGACTGCGAAACGGGCGATAAGTCATGCCACTTCCTCCACGTAAATAAGACCTGTTGAAACTACTGAAATCGGATCATCCCGAGTGTATCGCAGTTGACCCGCATGTCGAGCCTAAAATTGCTGCCTAATTCCCACATTAGATTGGGACATTGCCAGCGACCGACCACGCCGGGCGAAAATCGAACCGAACGTTCGGACCACCAACTCTGGCCTTCGGTCGAACCCCGGCCCTTCGCCTACGACAAATTCAACGTCTTTCGCACACTCCCACGCTCCTGCTGGATCTTCTCCTGCAACAGCGTAATTGCATACAACAACTGCTCCGGCCGGGGCGGGCATCCGGGTACATATACGTCCACCGGAATCACCTGATTCACCCCCTGCAGCAGGGCATAATTGTTGAATACCCCGCCCGATGTGGCGCATGCGCCCATCGAGATAACCCACTTGGGCTCAGGCATCTGCTCGTATAACCGGCGAATCACCGGAGCCATCTTCTGCGACACCCGGCCGGCCACAATCATCAGATCGCTCTGTCGCGGCGACGGCCGAAAAACCTCCGCGCCAAACCGCGCAATGTCGTACCTCGAGCCGCCCATGGACATCATCTCAATCGCACAGCACGCCAGCCCAAACGTCATCGGCCAGACAGAATTCTTCCGAACCCAGTTGATGGCCGCATCCAGCGATGCCATCACCACCCCCTCCTGCTCGTCGTATCCCCAGTTCACCTCCTGTAGCTTCTCGCGGTTCTTGCCGGAGCTGTCGAGGGAACCAAAAAAGTACCGGTCGCGCCCAGGCGCTGCCGGGGAAGGAATGCTGCTGGAACCCAGATTGGAGGGAAGTGTCATTGGATGTCAGTATAACTGTGCCAGTGGAAAGAATTTCGCGAATCGACCGCCAAAGGGCGGCATTGTACGAAGAAAATTCCTGTTCCTTATACTGCGATGCCCTCTCCGCACCTGCGGTTGCCCGGTGCTCCTCCTGGAAACCCGCCCGTAGCGCCTCCAATGTCTTGGAAAATACCTAGCGCGCGTTCCCCTCAATGGCCTGCAACAACTCCCGCTTCAACTCGCTCTGCTGGCCACTGCCCAGCTTCAGCCCGTTCTGCGTGATGTAAAACACGTCAATCGCAGTCTCGCCCTCGGTGTCCACCAGCGCCACCTCGATATTGCATCCCTGTCCCGCCAGCGCCTGGCTCACGGCCCGCAGCAGTCCGGGCATGTCCTGGGCCACCACCTGCAACAGCGTGCTGTGCGACGATGCCTCATCGTCAAAGTCCACCCGCGTCTGCACCTCCACCTTGGGCGCCGCACCGCGTCCTCGCCGCCTACCAGCCAGCAGCTTCTCTACTGGAACCTTGCCCGCCATCACGTCATGCACGCCCTCCACAAAGGCCGCATGCTCGCTCGCATTCATCTCCAGAGTGCGGAACGTATCCGTAAACCGGAACTTGTCCACCACGATGCCCTTCTGGTCAGAGAACGCGTCCGCGGTCACAATGTTCATGCCCCACGCTGCCAGCGCTCCAGCCATATCGGCAAACAGCAGCGCCCGGTCCTGCGTCACCAGCGTAATCTCGCTCGTCTCCAGCGCGTAGCGGAACTCAAGCTGCACCGGGTCCTGCGCAAATCGCTCCGCCATCTCAAAGTGCAGCCGCACCTCCTCCGGAGTGCGGGTGCGCAGATACCGCTCCGGGAACCCCTCCAGAAACGCCTCTATCTCCGTCCGCTTGCCCGGCAGCAGCCCGGTCACTCGATGCACCAGCTCTTTGCCGATGCGCGCCCCTACCCGCTCGTCGTCCACGCTGCGGTCCAGGTAGCTCGCCGTAGCCAGATACAACCGCCACAGGTTCTCCGCCTTCCACGGCGTCAGCGCATCCGGATGCACTGCCTGAATATCGGCATACGTAAACAAGGTCAGCATGCGCAGCGCCTCCGGCGTCTGCACCTTGCCGGCAAACACACGCACCGTCTCCAGGTCGAAGATGTCCCGCCGCAGCGCGGCCGACATCTCCAGATGGTGTCCAATCAACCCCAGCAGCAACTCGCTCTCGTAGGAGTCCAGTTCCAGCCGCCCGGCAACGTTCTCCGCCATCCGCGCGCTCTCGCGGGCGTGGTCGTCCGTGCTCCTGCCCTTGCCTGTATCGTGCAGCAGCCCGCCCAGGTACAGCACTCCGCGGTGCTGCACATCGCGCAGAATGCCGCCAAAACGCGCTGCCCACTCCCCCATCGTGCCGGTCTGCGGCGCCTCCATGCCATGCAGCGTGTCAATCAGCACCATGGTGTGCTCATCCACTGTGTAGCGGTGGTACGCATCGCGGATCACCAGTGCATCGATCCCGTGGAACTCCGGAATCAGCAGTTCCAATATCCCCAGCGCATGCATCGCGCGCAGGGCCTTGCCGGCATGGTGCCCTTGCAGAATCTCGCTCAGATGCCGCCACAGGGCCGGTCCCTCCTCCAAATGCGCCGAGAGCAGTGGCAGCGCATGCGTCATCCGCTCCTCGCCGCTCCGCTCCAGGGCACAACCCGTCCGCGCCATCTCGGCAAACAGTTGCAGCACCACCTCGGGGTCTCGCGCCGGATCGCCCGTGGCCGCCGTGGCCGCGCCCAGCACCAACCGCCCGTTCTCCACGCTGAACCCTGCCGGAACCGCCTCTGTACGGCGCTTCGGCTTAAAGAAGCCACGCCCGGGCAGCGCCCAGCGGCCCGCCTTCTGCCGCGCCGGCACCGCATCCAGCATATGGGTCAGCCGCCGCTCCACCGCGCGCGCGTGGCGGAAGTACAGCCGCATCCAGTACGCGGCGTCGTGTTGTCCTGTATACGTCTGGCCCTCGCGCGCCACCCGCCGCCGTTCCATCCCCACCAACTCCTTGGCCGCGGCATCCTGCGCCTGCCAGTCCAGCGTGTTGTCGTCGCGCTCATGGCGATAGTGCAGGAAGCACCGCACCGTGTACAGAAACTCCACCGCATTGCCAAAGTCTTCGCCGTCCGCCGCATCGCCGCTGCCCGCGCCGGTCCCACTCTGCCTGCCGCCGGAGCCCGCCGCCGCCAGCGTCTTCAGCCACGCGCATACGTGCACGTCCCGGAGGCCACCCGGACAATCCTTGATGCTCGGCTCCAGGTGGAACAACGTGTCTCCGTACTTGGCGTGCCGGTCCGCAGTAAGCTGCACCAGCCCGGTCGCAATGTTTTTGCTCTCCGCCTCCAGCAGCTTCGGAAGTCCCGCCCCGGCGAACCGTTCGTACACGGCTCGGTCACCGGCCAGCAGTCGATGGTCCTGCAACGCCAGCGCAAACTCCACATTGTCCGGATCGAACTTCTCCGCCTCGCTGCGCTTGCGCGTCACCGGCGACAGGCGGATCGCCGCGTCCCACAGTTCCTGGCTGATCCGCCGGATCGGCTGCTTCACATCCTGCTCCGTCAGCCGGCCGTCCAGCATATACATCAGGTCCACGTCGGAGTACGGAAAGAGCTGGCTGCGCCCATATCCTCCCAGCGCCAGCACGGCAATCCCGGTCCCCAGCTTCGGCGTCCGCTTCACCGCCTCCGCCCACAGGCCGGTAATCAATGCATCCATCGCCTGCGAGCGCGCCGCAATCGTCTCCGCGCCGGTCGCCCCTGCCGCAAAGGCAGCACGAATCTCCAGCATTCGCCGCTGGTATTCGCCGCGCATCACGCTCTCTGGAGTCTGGTCGTCCGCCATCGCTGTCTGTAGGTGTAGAACCTACAGCATACAGCCATCGCCCCGCAGGGACGATATACGCACGGATGCCCCACATCTCAAGTCGAAGATGTGGGGCACCCAACTACTTTCGTTCAAACCAGTCAGCCGCAACGAACCGCTGCCTTACAGCGCGACTTCGCCGCGTTCGTCGTTGCGGATACGGATCGCTTCATCGATCTTCGTCACAAAGATCTTGCCGTCCCCGATCGTGCCCGTACGCGCCACCGCGATGATCGCCTGCACCGTCTTGTCCACCATGTTGTCCGCAACCACTGTCTCCAGCTTCACCTTCGGCAGCAAATCGACGGAGTACTCCCGTCCACGGTAGAACTCCGTGTGTCCTTTCTGCCGCCCATGACCGCGGGCCTCCGTGATCGTCATTCCCTGTACGCCAATCTCCACCAAGGCATCCTTCACCGCATCCAGCTTTGAAGGCTGTATCACCGCTTCAATCTTTTGCATCGAAATCCTTCCTCTCACTCATTCGCCATCCGTCGCTCTAGCATAGTACGCCCGGCCACGCTCTGGCCGCAGCATCTAAATGCCCGCCGTACATCAATCGATGTACCTTCTTTGTTCCCCGCCCTAACAACAGATCAGTGCGCCCACTCGTAGCCCTCTTCCCCATGCTGCGAAAGATCCAAACCCATCGCCTCGTCGGCAGCACTTACCCTAAGCCCAATCGTTTTATCTACGATGAACAATAGGATCAGTGTACCCACAATCGACAATACCCACGCAATCCCCACACTCGCAGCCTGATGCCCCAATTGACGCCAGTTGCCTTCCAGCAACCCAGTTGCCTTGCCCGCTCCAAAGGCCGGATTGATCGCGCTGTTGGCAAAGATCCCCGTCAGCAGCGCGCCCAGCGTCCCGCCCGCCCCATGCACGCCAAACGCATCCAGCGAGTCGTCATACCCGAACATTGCCTTTACTTTCACCACCATAAAGAAACAAACCATGCCGGCCACCAGCCCAATCCACAGCGCGGACATCGGGGTCACGAACCCTGAAGCCGGCGTAATCGCCACCAGCCCCGCCACCGCGCCGGAGATCGCTCCCAGCGCCGAGGGCTTGCCGTTACGGATCCACTCCGCCGCCGTCCAGCCGATCGCCGCCGCCGCCGCGCCAAACTGCGTCGCCACAAACGCCGAGGTCGCCAGCGTCCCCGCCGCCAGCGCCGACCCCGCATTGAACCCGAACCAGCCTACCCACAGCAGGCACGCGCCCATAAAACTCAGCACCACCGAGTGAGGCTGCATCGGCACCTTCGGATAGCCCACCCGCTTGCCCAGGTACAGCGCCGTCACCAGCGCGGACACGCCCGACGTCACATGCACCACCGTGCCGCCCGCAAAGTCCAGGCACGGAATCTTCCCCGTTGTAGCATTCAGCAGCCCACCCACGCCCCACACCATGTGCGCCATCGGGCTGTACACCACAATCGTCCACAGCACCGTAAACATCAGCATCGCAGAGAACTTCATCCGCTCCGCGAACGCCCCCGTAATCAACGCTGGCGTAATAATCGCAAACATCAACTGGTACACCATGAACGTCTGCAGCGGAATCGTAGGCGCATACACACTCGGTGACATCCCCACCCCGCGCAAAAATGCATTGTGCAGCCCGCCGATAAACGCGTTCCCACTACTGAACGCCAGCGAGTAGGTCACCAGCGCCCACAGCACCGTCACCACGGCCATCATGGCAAAGCTCTGCATCATCGTGCCCAGTACGTTCTTCTTCTGCACCAGCCCGCCATAGAACAGCGCCAGCCCCGGCCCCGTCATCAGCAGTACTAGCGCCGCGCACATCAACATCCACGAGTTGTCGCCCGCGGTCTGCGCCGCGGCAATCGCCACCGCCTGGTCGTTCAGTTTCTTCTCCAGCGCTGCGATACGGTCCGCCTCTGCTCCTGCCGCCGACGGATCGGGCGCCGCCACCCATGCGGCCGCAAACGGTACCTGCGCCTTCGCCTTCGTCAGTCCCACCAGCGGACAACCCGCCAACACCCCAAGGCACAACCCCAGCAACACTTTCCCAAACTTCGAACGCATCAGCCGATCACCTGTATCTGATATTGGGTCAACCGGTCGCCGCGCCTTGTTTCTTTGGCCGGGAAGACTCCCGCAAGCATCCGATCAACCCTATCTTCTCGCCGAAGTTCGAACCCGCTCCATGACACGCAGCGCAAAGAACCCAGCGATAGCGGATTTTCCGCCCCGCCCACTTTACACAATCCGACCGCTAGCAAACCGCAAAACTTCGCTGGTCCGTATCGACATAGAGCCGAAGTTCTAAGTCCTGGATCATATAGAAGCCGTCATCCTGAGCGGAGGCTCTCGTGGTTTCACCGCGAGAGCCGGAGTCGAAGGACCTGCCATCCCGCTTGCCGAGACGAGACGCATGCCCACTTTCTGGCAGTAATTTGCCGCCCCCACATCCCCCTACGGCGTCTCCGCCGCATACCCGCGCTCCCGCATCCACTTGATCAGCATGTCGGTCCACGGCTTCAACTGCGGATTCGTCGGAGCCAGCCCCGCCCCATGCCCCCCATGCTGGAAGATGTGCATCTCCGCCGGCACCCCTGCCTTCACCAGCGCCGTATAGAACATCACACTGTTCAGCACCGGCACCGTGTGATCGTCCGTCGTCGTAAACAGGAACGTCGGCGGCGTCTGCGCCGTCACATGCAGCTCCGCCGACATCGCATCCATCTCCGCCTGCGTTGGACTATCGCCCAGCAGACTCGTCCGCGACAATTTATGCGTATACGAGTCCTGCATCGTGATCACCGGGTACGACAAAATCGCGAAATCCGGCCGGCTGCTCTGCTGCTCAATCGCATCCGTCGCTGTCGCGTTCCCTGCATCGAACTGCGTCTCTGCCGTCGCGGCCAGATGTCCGCCCGCCGAAAATCCCCACATACCGATGTGGTCCGGCGCAATCCCATACTGCGCCGCATTCGCCCGTACTGTCCGGATCGCCCGCTGTGCATCGCCCAGTTCAATCGGTGTGTGATACTTCGGCCCCAGCCGGTACTTCAGCACAAAGGCCGCCACCCCGTGCGCGTTCAGCCACGCCGCCACATCCGAGCCTTCCCTCACCATCGACAGGTGCATATAACTGCCCCCTGGCGCAATCACCACCGCCGTCTTCGTCGGATTCGACGCCGGAATATAAGCCGTAATCGTCGGCTTATCCTCATCCGCATCTCCCACCGCCCCCGGCGCCCCATTCGCCCACAGCAGCTTCGGCGCCGGCCCACTCGCCGCCGTAGCCACAGCCTGCACCGGCGCGACAGGCTGCATCGCCGGAGCCTGCCCCATCGCAACCGCCCCACCCACCGCAATCCAACACGCCACTACCAACCCGATCCGCCGCATCATCCCTCCACAAACATCCGCGCACCATCCTACCCGCATCGAGCACAACAAGTCTTGCGCCGGCACGCCACGTCCGCCAGCCCCACCAGCCTCTGTGTTCTCTCTCTTACTCCGTGATCTCTGTGGTTCGCGTTTGCTCTTAGGGCGCCCAACACTTCACAAACGAAGCACCCACCTCCGCCTTGAAGACAATGGACGGACAATCCGAGGGAATAACCACCGCCTTACCCGGTAGGAGTTCCACCTGGCCCTCTGCCCCGCCAAAAACCGTACCCCCACCGGTCAGGCCCACCAGGCACCCCGGCCCTTGCGTCGGCACCACCACCTCTCCCCCGGCTGCCACGTCGTACCGGTCCACCACAAAATACTTCTGCTCAATCAGCCGCGTAAATCTATCCATCGCGACCGGCCGCACCTTCCCCGCCGCCGTCTTCAGCTTCATCACCTTCAGCGCCTGCTCCACGTGCAACTCCCGCGGACGCCCATAGTCATACATCCGGAAGGTCACGTCGCACGTCTGCTGCGTCTCCAGCAGCACCACGCCCGGCCCAATCGCATGCACCGTGCCCGCATCCACAAACACCATGTCGCCCGCGGCCACGGGCACAAACTCCATCAGTTCTTCCAGCGTCCCGTCTGCAATTGCCGCCCGCACCGCATCCACCGTCGCGGCCGGCTTCAGTCCCAGCATGATCGTCGCGCCCGGCTCCGCCTCCAGCACATACCAGCACTCCGTCTTGCCCCGCGGCTGCCCCATCGCCTGCGCCTGCGTGTCGTCCGGATGCACCTGCACGCTCAGCTTGTCGCTCGGAAACAGCAGCTTTACCAGCAGCGGGAACTCCTCGCCGCCACCGTCGCCCAGCACCGCCTCCGTCTGCTCGTCCACCACTGCCGCCAGCGTCTGCCCGGTCAGCGCGCCCGTTTCCACCACGCTCGCCGGGCCCGTCAGCCACGCTTCACCCACCGGCTCACTTGTCCGCGCGAACGCCTCCGGCCCATACCAGGGTTGCAAGTCCCACCTGCCCCACGGCCGCGGACTAAACCACGGCGCCAGCCGAAACGGCCCCAAGCCTTCATTATTCATCGATCCCCTCCCCCGAAAGAGTCATGCAAACACCCTAACAAATTGTCGTCAGCCGCCATTACAAAAGTCTTACACCAGCCGCTCCCGCTCCCTGCTAGCGTTGAACTCACGGGCATCCCAAGCAAGTACCCGACACATACGCATTGAGGCCAACCAGACTCTTATGACCCCTACGCTCCTGTCCCCTGAACCCACCGAAGTCCAAACGCCAACCCTCCCCCGCGTCAGCACAGCGGCCAGCACACCGGAGGCCGTTGAGGCCGCCCGCCTGCTCGCCGCCGAGGTCGCCCGCAAGGTCAAGCAGGACCTTCGCATGGGCCGCGAGCACCAGCAGGGCCGAGTCAACTGGATCACCGCCATCGTCATGGGCCTCTTCCACGTCGGCGCCATCGCCGCACTCTTCTTCTTCTCCTGGAAGAACCTGGCCGTCTTCGCTGTCATGTACTTCTTTGCCATCAACGTTGGCATCGGCATGTCCTACCATCGCCTGCTCACGCACCGCGGCTACCGCGTGCCCAAGTGGCTGGAGTACTTCATCACCGCCTGCGGCACCATGGCGCTGGAGGGCGGACCCATCTTCTGGGTCGCTACCCACCGCGTCCACCATCAGAACTCCGACCACGACGGCGACCCGCACACCCCGCACGACGGCACCTGGTGGGCCCACGCCGGCTGGATCATCTCCGGCCGCGCGCTCCACTCGGAGACCGCACTGCTTGGCCGCTACGCTCCCGACCTCACCCGCGACAAGGGTCATGTCTGGCTGAGCAAATACCACTGGGTCCCGCTCACCGTCACCGGCATCCTGCAGATCATCCTCGGCGCCGCGCTCGCGCCCGCGGGCCACATGGTCGTCGGTGCGCTCGGCATGCTCCTCTGGGGCACCTTCCTTCGCGTCACCCTCGGCCTGCACGCCACCTGGCTGGTCAACTCCGCCACCCACCTCTTCGGCTCGCGCCGCTTCGAGACCAAGGACGACTCCCGCAACTCCTGGTGGGTCGCGCTGCTCACTGGCGGCGAGGGCTGGCACAACAACCACCACGCCCATCCCGTCAGCGCCCGCCACGGCCTTACCTGGTACGAGTTCGACGTCAACTACTACGGCATCTGGCTCATGGAAAAACTCGGGCTCGCCAAGAAAGTCCAGATCGCCAAATTCGACCCCAAAAACCCCAAACCCGCAGGCGTCCTGTAACCAGGCGCTCGTCTAACTAGACCCCTCGTCGCAATTACGTTTGTCATTCTGAACGCAGTGAAGAATCCCCGCATTTCGCTCACAGCGCGACAACATCAAAAGGCCGTCCCACCCGGGACGGCCTTCACCTTTATATATCCGCTTTGATCCGTTCCATCGGTGTCAATCCGTGTTAAGCCTTTGCCAACGCCACCCTACCCCATCGCCTTCTCCACCACATCCCCCGCCTTCATCAGGTCCACCTCCTTCACCTCCAGCGTGAAGGCGTCCTCGCCCTCCACGCTCCCCTCCGCGTTCGCGCTCACCCTGTGCCACACCCCCGCATCCTGCAGAATCCGCGCCACAGCCTCCGCATCCTCGCGCCGCCCAAAGTCCCCCAGCGTCGCCAGTGTCCCATCGTCAACTTCTGCGTCCGCCTCCTCCACCTCCTGCAGCGGAAACAGCCCCATCTCTTTGCGCAGCACCGCCATCGCCCGTTCCCGGTCCGCCTTGGCTACGATCAGGTCCAGCGCCACCGGCGGCGAATCGTACATCCCCGTCCCGCTCCGCGGCTTGGCCACATCCACCAGCCGGAACTCCACCTCGTGCTGCTCCAGAGACTGGCACGCGCGCCCGACCTCGATCGCATCGTGGAACCGCCCCAGCAGCGTCTCCCCCGCCGCCACGCTGCTGTCCTCCGGCACTGCCATATCCAGCGTCGGGGCCGAACCCAGAATGCCCACCGGGATCGCCGACTCCGACCACGCTCCCCGCTCCTCGTCCTGCGGACTCCGCCCGCTGCTCACCGGCGCCGCCTGTGCGAGATCGGCGGCGGCTTTCAGGTTGCGCCGCGTCATCTCCCCGCGGAGCACTTCGAGCGCCATGTCCGTCAGGTCGTCCGGCTTCGCCACCAGCTCCAGCAACTCCCCGTCCGACATCGCCCCATACTGCGATTGCAGCCGCCCCAACATCTCCGAATCCAGTTCATACGCCATGCCGCCGAGAATACCACCCCGCCTGCATTCATCGATGTAACTTTCGATGCGCCGTCTTCGCTGAGAACTGACACCTGTCTCTCACGGCGTCCCCGCCTGGTGATAATGTGCCTGCTCCGCAAACCGCCGCTCCGCCCCGCGTGGATCGTCCTCCACGCGCGGCTTTGTCTCCCACATCATCGTCGCCCGCGTCTTGAGGTCATACGGCGGCCAGTACGGCAGCTTGCCACCCTGCGTCGCCTCCTTGGTTTTATCGTCCCCGTTCGGATTCCCCGTCCGCCCATATGCAATCAGCATCTGGCTCATCAGCGCAGCCAGCGCATTCGCGTCCGCAACATGCTGCGGGTCGGTCCCAATCTGTCCCCTCGCCATCGCCACGTTGTCGAACATGAACGGTATATCGATCGTGTGCATCGCCCGCCCATTCGCTCCGGCAAAGTTCATCTGATACACCCACGTCCGCGGCTGGCTCACCGGGTCCGCGGCGCGACGCTCGGCCTCCATCCGCTGCCCCGGCCACGCGCGGAACGCCGTCGCCGCCGCACCCACCACCTGCATCAGCGAGTAATCCGGATGGATGCGCCGAAACTCCGCCACTGCATCCTCCGCCTTCACCGGCCCCAGGTACTCATGCACCGCCGCATCCAGCGTGGCCGTCGCGTTCTCCCACACGATCTCTCCGCGCGCCACCACGGCTGTCTCGTCGTGGACATTCCCCAGCACCATCGGTACCATCGCGCTCTGCTTTGGCGCGTCCGGGTCAAACGGATTCCGCGAGAGCACCGCGTTGTCCACCGCAGGCAGCCAGTCGCCGCTTACCACCCGCCCATCCTCCTGGATCTGCTCCATGGTCAGCGAATCCAACTTCGCCACCAGCTCCTTGCCCTTCAGCCCACTCGCGCCCATCGCCGCCAGCACCGTCTGCGCCCGCCCGCTGGCGATTTCCACTGACGCGCCCTTGATCTGCTGCCCGCTCATCGTCATCACGCGATGGAACAGCCCCTTCGCCACCGGAGTCGCCATTAGCGCCGCGCACTTCGCCCCCCCGCCCGACTGGCCGAAGATCAGCACCCGCTCCGGATCTCCGCCAAACTCCGCAATATTCTCCTTCACCCACTTCAGCGCCAGCACCAGGTCCAACTGCCCCGCATTGCCAGACTGCTCGTACTCCGGCGCAAGATCGCCCAGGTACATATACCCAAACGCATTCAGCCTGTGGTTCACCGTCACCACCACCACGTCGCCGCGCCGGCACAGCCGCTTGCCGTCGTACAGATCGTTGTTCACCGTCCCGTTGTTGTACGCGCCGCCGTGGAAGTAGCACAGCACTGGCCGCTTCTTGCCATCCCGCAGCCCCGGCGTAAACACATTCAGCCGCAGGCAGTCCTCGCTCTGCACGCCCACGTCGCGCGGCCCTCCCGGCACGCCGGACAATGACGTCGTCGCACTCCCCGCAGCCGGGTTGGCCGCCGCCGCACTGCGTCCCAGCGCCCGCGATGCAATCTGCGGCGCCATCGTGGTAAACGCCACGCACTCCTTCACCCCCGCCCACTTCGCCGGGGCCACGGGAGCCCGGAACCGCGTCTTCGATGTATCCGCCCCATACGGCACGCTGCGGAACACGTTGATCCCATCCTCCACCACCCCACTGATCTTCCCTGCGGTCGTCGCCGCCAACGGAGACGCATCCCCGCTCGCCCACGCCTTCCCCCGCAGCGCTACAGCCGCCGCAGCCATCCCCGAATTACGCAGCAGCGCACGACGATTCATCCCAGACCTCTCCCCCCGCGCCTATACCCGCGTTCGTCCGCATCCATCCGTGTTCATCCGTGGTGGACTTTCTCTACACCTTCGGAGAAAAATCCGTCAGTTTCAAGAACGTCACGTCGTGCAGCTTCACGAACGTGCCGTCCTTCTCCGTCTCCGCCTTCAGCGCAATCCACTCCGGGTCCGCCGAGAATTTCGCCCAGCTCTCCGTCGCCGCCGCCCGGCTCGTATGCCGCATCAGGTAGGTAATCGTCCGCCCCGCCAGCGGTTCGTCCGTCGGTACCCAGTACGCCACGCCGTGCATCCCGCAGCGCGCAAAGATTGCCGTCTCCCTGGACCGAAACCGCTCCAGGATTGCCGCCTGCTTGCCCTCGTTCAGGTGGTAGATGCGCAGCTCATACACCGTCTCGTCGGTCACCGCATCCTGCGCCTGCGCCGCCTGTCCAGCCATCATCGGAATCGGAATCATCGCCGCCACCCCCATCGCCTTCATCGCATCCCGTCGCTCCATCGTCATTCCCTCCCTATACCGCATCCAGACACTATACTTTCTCCACAGTATGAACATCACCCGACGCCGCGGCGCCATCGCTCTCACCATCACCCTCGGGGCGATCCTCGTCGGCGTGTCCATCTACCTCAACATCAGCTACATCGTCCTGCACAAGGGCCGCGTCCTCTCGCTGGTCTTCGGCATCCTCCTCTTCGGCCTGCTGGTCGCCGGAGTCGTCCTCAACACCATCTTCCTGGTCCGCGAGCTCCGCCGCAACGAGCGCCAGGACTCCTTCCTCAACGCCGTCACCCACGAACTCAAAACCCCCATCGCCTCCATCCGCCTCTACCTCGAAACCCTCCAGCGTCGCGACGTTCCCGAAGCCCAGCGGCGGGAGTTCTACAGCGCCATGCACGCCGACTCCGACCGCCTGCTCGCTACCGTTGAGCAGGTGCTGAAAGCCGGCGAGCTTGGTACCCGCCGCCGCCACGACCGCGTCCTGCTCGAGCTGGCGCCGCTGGTCGAGGACTGCATCTCCATCACCCTCCAGCGCCACCACCTCCCCGACGACGCCATCCGCCTCGACCCCGTCCCCGGGTCCGTCCGCCTCTACGTCCGCGGCATTGCGGAAGACCTCAGCACCGCGGTCATGAACGTCCTCGAAAACGCCATCAAATACTCCCCCAACGGAGTCCATGTCTTGTGCTCCATCGCCATCGTCCGCCACACCCTGCTCGTGCTCACCGTCACGGACACGGGCGTCGGCCTTCCCCCCAACCAGAACAAGCGCATCTTTAAACGCTTCTACCGCGTCCCCGGCCGCAACGCCGTCCGCATCAAGGGCACCGGCCTCGGCCTCTTCCTCGTCCACACCATCGCGCGCCAGCACGGCGGGGACGTCACCGCCGCCAGCCCCGGCCCCAACCTCGGCACCACCATCACCCTCACCCTGCCGCTCGCCAACCCCAACGCTGACTCCCTGGGATAACCTGAGCACTTCTTTTGCTTGTCAAAGCAGAGGTGAATGCAAGGACAAATGCGGGGATTCTTCGCTGCGCTCAGAATGACAAGCAAAAGAATTGCTCGGAATGGTTCTTGCATTTGCACCTGCACTTGCCATATCTTACTTTTCCCCCGCGCCTCTACGATCCGCCTTAAGATGGAACCAGCATGCTCCTCTTCTGGAACTATTTCGTCCTCTCCTTCAGCGCGCTTCTGCCGCTCATCAACCCGCTGGGCTCCGCCCTTATCTTCCTCACGCTGGTCGGCCAGGCGCCCATCCCGCTCTACCACTCCCTCGCCCGCCGCATCGCCGTCAACACCGTCCTCTTCCTCATCGCCATCGACCTGCTCGGCTCCGCCCTGCTCCGCTTCTTTGGCATCTCCCTCCCTATCGTCCAGGTCGCCGGCGGCCTGGTCATCTCCGCCATCGCCTGGTCCATGCTCAACCAGGAGACCGACGCCCACAGCCCGGAAAAGATGCAGGCCACCACGCAGATCCAGCCCGGCGACCTCGCCTCCGATCTCCGCCAGAAGGTCTTCTACCCGTTCACCTTCCCCATCACGGCCGGCCCTGGAACCGTTGTCGTCATGCTCACGCTCGCCGCCCATACCCCGCAGCGCCCCATCCACGACAACCTCATCGCCCACGCCGGCCTGCTCGCCGCCATCCTCGTCCTTTGCCTCTCCGTCTACTTCTGCTACGCGCACGCCCACCGCATTGCGAACACCATCTCCCCCTCCACGGTCCACGGAATCCTCCGCATCATCGCCTTCATCCTCCTCTGCATCGGCGTCCAGATCGCCTGGAACGGCCTCCAACCCCTCCTCCAAAGCATCCTCCACCCCGGCTAGGTCTTTCGCTCTTTCGCTCCTCCGTGTGCTCTCTTTTCCTCCGTGTCCTCTATGATTCGCTTTTCTGTCCTCTGCGATTCGTCCACTGTGTCACCGTGATTCGCTTTCGTCTATCCTGCCCATAGCACCGGCCTATCGACTCAACTGTAGGGAGAGACGATGGCACTCAGCGCCAACGGCGCGCCACATACCAGCCTAGGCCGAAGGCCTAGGTACTCGACCCCTCAATGGCAGAGGGCTGAAGGCCCGATACATCG
>Ga0302197_10000370_pt1 | contig 45019 bp, 34 predicted proteins | sample II_Bog_N2_1_FD_193526 | JGI IMG/M metagenome (GOLD analysis project Ga0302197, IMG submission 193526) | Peat permafrost microbial communities from Stordalen Mire near Abisko, Sweden - II_Bog_N2_1 | ecosystem: Environmental > Terrestrial > Soil > Wetlands > Peat | place: Sweden: Abisko... | reverse complement strand
CAAAAACTAAAAAAAAAAAAAAAAAAAAAAAAAAAAAAAAAAAAAAAAAACTTGTAAGGTAACTTTTACAAAATGCAACCCAGCCTTGTTACGGCACTAAATTTTTGACCTTTTTGAAAAATATTTTTACCCTAAGGCCAATTTTTTTTCGAGGGGTGGAACTTTTTTGATTTGCTAGGCAGCTGCCTTGCAGCATAAATGACTGGTAGAGTCACGCTAATTTATTTATCCGTGACTCGTGAGTCATTTATGTCCGTGACTGGATTAGTCATAAACTTTAAAAAAGTTCGTGACTGGTTGAGTTAAGCTAAAAACTATTAATTTTTTATTACTGATGACTGATGTTGTCAAAGTCATCAATTAAATCCGCGAATTCTTTTGATAGCGTGGCTGTGTTCTGTGGTGGTTGTTGGAACATAATTTTTAATGCGAGTGATTGATATTCCTTGACTGCTTTACCGTGTTTTTCAGCGCGAGTGCCTGGAGTCAGCTGCCATAAAGCAATAACAGACGCATTGAACACTAAACTTCCTACAGCAGCTACGGCTTTTGATGATGATGCGTCAGCCATAGTGGCACCCATGAGTCCGAATGCGAGACCTGGCCAGAATATGTTAGAGTATAACTGATAGCGTGTACGCTCTTTTGTGTGATACGCTATCTTCTCTTGTACTTTAGCGTAGAGTGGAGCACCAGACATCTTTTTTATTGTTGTTGTTGTTGTAATAGTACTAACTCGAAATGGCTTCGTCTTCGTCTTCTTCCAAACCAGTAGCAGAGTTCAAGTTGGATTCATCGAGTGTTGGTAACACAGCTGGTTATTATTCATCTGTTGAATCAGCTGTTTCTGTTTTAACAACCAAGTTCGTGAAGCATAAGCGTTTGCAGATTCTAGTGCTGTGTGTGAATAACTTAACAGATAAAATAGGTATGTGTCGATTTGATGAACTAAGCCCAGATGCTACTGAATTTGCAGTGTTTGGATTCAAAGGCTTATCTCAGTTCTGGGGCTTTGTCACTTACGAATCTCTGGGTGTGCTCAATACGATAAGTGGTGATTCATTCATGATTCCTCGTACCTTCTGTCATAAGAATGAACCATTTTATCTCACTAATGGTGGAATACCACATGGTGATTTTGCACCGCCTTCTGACATATTCAACAACTACAAACACTCATTGAATCGTGATGCAGAGATTAGTTTTCAAGACGTACAGGAAAGTGTGGCCAATCGATTCTTGATGTATCATCAGACCACCAATCAAGTACCACATGAAGCAATGTGTTTACCCACCGAACGTGATGTTATACTCGACGACTTTACGTATTTCCTTGTATTGGCAGCTATCACAAGTCCTGATTTTATTCGATACTCATCAGCTATAACCAGGGATAAAGTCAGAGACGTATGGCTTGCATGCGAAGATCGTATCAGTACTTATCGTTTGAGACTGACTCCTTTATCTCAGCTACAATTACCTGCATACTGCAAAGAAGTTAACTTTGACACACCTGAATTGACCGAATGGCGACCCTTTGATAAACAGTATGTCAGAATGCCGTTTGAGCATATACCATCGAAGCTGATAGCGAATCGCAAAGTCGTAGTACGAGATGGTATGGCGTATATTCCTCGGTCTCTGTTGTATACGATATGCGATACTCAAGTGAAAGCGATACACCGAGTTAACTTTGATGAATCTGGTGTTAGTGTCTCAAAAGGTCAGCATAAAAACATCGATGCATTCATGAGTGTGATACGTGCTAAGTTTGCATCGCTGTGTTTCAGCGGTGAATCCACACAGGCATTGCAAACAGCAGGCTCTGTCAGAGTAACTGAACGTGATGTTGCACTGAATCACCCTCCGTGTATGCGAGAACTTCACACCAAAGCCACTGATATTCGATACGAGCCACACCTGGAGTATGAAGACCGTAGGATATTCTCTCGTTATCTATTAGCCTTGAACTTTAGCAATAAAGCCATACACAAAATGTGGAAACCCAAGTTGGATGTAGCGTATCGTCTGAAACGAGGCGGAGAAGATGTTATACCAAGTCTTGGTAGTTGGCATCGAACTTATCGACGCAGATTGTCTATGAGACAGCCTGTCGGTGTCAGTTGTATGAGTATGTGTATGGAAAACAAATGCCCGATGCGCCAACTCGATCTTAATACGACCAAGATACATTGTGCGAAAACCAATGGCTTAGCAGTAGTGCACAACCCACAGCAATTTACAATGGCGGCAATTGTACTCAAATCTCGCACATAAAGAAATAAATTTACAGTGGTTTGTAGGCATAGCCGTTGATTTGTTGTTTGAAATTATTGCTAAAGGGTCTCAGGAATGCAATTGTGCCAAAGAGGCCTGCTGCTGCGCCCATTGTGTGCCACAAAAAGTGATCGAATGCATATGGTTCATTGACATACGATGTGTATTGTAAGAATACCGCAGTCAGAGCAGTTCCGATAGCGAGTGGTATCCATATAAACCAAGCTCTTAACGATGATACCGGTGTAATGGCACTTAAAAACTGTTGATACGACTCAAAGCAGGTAAGTGGACCATTGATGTTTTTGAATGATATAATCTGTTGAGTGGTTGGATCAGTTGGAAAAACAGCAGTTAAGCGCATTATAGAGTCGACTACAGCTATCGATACGATCAGGTAGAGATAAGCATCCCAGTTTCCATACAATCCAAACACCCCGAATGCAAACATGTAATTGATTAGTTGAAGATAGACTTGACCTGCTACATGCATTGGCTCCCAATTCAATGTAAGCGTGGCATGCACCACGTAGCCAGCAGCATACAGATCCGCATAGTGTAACTGAGTAACCGGTAGAACACAATCAATGAAGCAGATAACTGTGTGGTTTGCATCATCGCATCGGTGATACAGCAGAGATACAACACACAGCATCGAGTACGATAGTATCAACACACAGTCGGATATTCTGAGTCGTTCTTTGTAATAGAATAGTCGACACCACAACACATAAAGCGGAGCCGCTAGGAACATCACGTTGCTCCACTCCAATTCGAGATAATAAGTATGAGCATAATTACTGCCACACTGTGCGATGTAATTAGCATCACACGTCTGTGTACTAGGAGGATTATCACAAGTAAACGACATTTCTATTTAAACCCAATAGCAGTGAAAACAAAGAACACGAGAGTTTATCACTGTTGTGTTTTAATCCGTTAGTATAGTATCATGTCAGCAGTCATAGTACAAAAAGATATCAGTGGTTCTGTGTCTCGTATCGCGCTTGAATTAAACGGGAAACTAGAAGTCGTTCATTCGTTTCATCCAGAAACATACAAAGTCTGTGTGTATGGTTCTTCGGATAGTCAACACATTGGCGCATTCAATTCGTTTGCTTTGGTTTCAGATGGTAAAATAGGGTGGCCTGTTCAGTTGGATTACAATGTGCTACCAGATCAAACAATGCCTTACTATCTGCACTTTGATGTATATGCGATCGGACCAGATCCACAGATGGGCTTATTATCAGATCTACACTTGGGTCGAGGCCGTGTTGAGCTAGCAGCTTTCAAAACAGAGAATAAACCTGTCGTTGTAACGATATACGATATAGAGCATCAAAAGCAAGCAGTTTTAACACTGGTGTCGACCGAACCTCTGCGTGGTGGCAATACCATAGGAGACGCCAGTTCGTTGATAGCAGCAACAGATAAAGATCGTGGTGTCAACGCATCGAAAGCACGGAAATCCCTCATCTCTAAAACTACAGAAGGATATGCTGCGCTTGGTAAACTATTCTATTGTGATCCATCGAGAGTGTGGGTATCTTATCGGTGTTGGGAGTTTGAAGATGCCCCGATCGTTGCGTTTGTTCACTTGACTACGAGGATACTACACGATACAACGAAAAGCGAGAGATTGTTGTTGCATTTAATGAGGGTTGCAGGTTGTATGTATGGCTACAAGCTTGATAAGTTAGATGTTTTAACAGACGATGAAAAGGGGGACTGGCTTGCAGAGATGTGTGCTATTTATTTCAGAGGTCAGTTGTATTGTCATGATTATTACCGTACAATGAGTTCAGATAAGAACGACACCGATGAGTGGTCGTGTTTAAATGCATTTCCATCCGATGGTTTAACTGGATTTGATTGTGAAGATGGTGCGGAGTGGATCCTTGAATTGTTGATGTTGCTGCGGTGTGGTGTTTTCAAATCCAGCTCGTTGAATGCAATGAAGTCTTTCTATGCAGGCTATACGGCATTCTTCACGCTGGGGACATTAAGTACTGGTGTAGGCCAGGATCCAGTAGATCACGCCTATGTTATTCTATTGGATAGTAGATTCATCATACAACAACGAAGTCAGCCAGATGAACTGAAGCCAGCTATCGTTATCGAGAGTACTACGTTCACACAGGGTTGTTTCTCCAAGTCTAGAATCGATGCAGGCGAACGTGATAAATTATCAATCGATGTAGCAGACTACAACAACAAACAAGTGGTGTTCATGACTTCATCGATGCTAGAACACGAATCCAAATGGCGTAGAGTGTGCAAGACTCGGTCAAAAGTAGCCGTAAGCATGCAGAGGCATATGTATATCGATGTATGGGCGATGGTGTCGGCATCACCAGAAGACGGCAGTGTGACACAGTATGCAGTGCATGGATCTAATTCATTGGGTGTGGCATTCAAAGACTTAGTCGAATACCGAAGTCATGTGAATCTGACTCCAGTTCTAATCGCAGATAAAGCTACATTAGAAGATATGAACAAAGAGAATCCACGCAGTAAAATACCAGAAGTCCCAGCGAACCCACGCTACCCATTGTTGTTGGATGGTCAAACGCGGTTCACGATAAGAGCTGTTGACTTCGAAGCAAACAAAGACTTGTTCGTGACTGCATTCAAAGAGGCTGTATCAGACAAGGAAGCATTGGTGAACCCAGTAAAATTGGAAATCACAGACAAAGTCGCAATTTATGTAATTGATCTGCTTTAGTATGTGATTAGAGATAACCTACCATATGTTGTTTTATTGTTTATACTGATGTAAAAAAAATTAACTGATCATATCGTTTTTATCCTTTAATTGTCGTTCAGTATGTCGTCGTCTTCTTCTTCTTCATCAAATAATAACTTAGAAATCAATGTTGCATCTCTCAATATCGCATCGGCAAAGCGAGATGAGAAGGGTGCTTTTCCTCTTTACAAAAGACTCCCTCATCTGAAAAAGTTCATAGCTAAGTGTGTCACAGATGCGTCTATCAAAATACTATGCATACAAGAAATAAGACCCACTGGTGAATTAACCGCCATCCAAGTCGTTCGTGAGATTCATGATGCACTGGGACCAACATGGGAATTCAGCGATTTAAAGGTTAATCCATCCGATAACTCGTTCCATCGTGCTATTTTCTGGGACTCCACTGTGTATAGCCATCTTAATACCACAGGAATCCGAACTGCTAACACAAGAGAGCCTCACTTCCCGTATTTGTTCACTGTAAGCCAATTCACGAAAGTGAACAGTCTAACAACGGAACCACTGTTTGAAGTTGTTAATGCTCATGCTCCTATGATATTAGACGAGAGAATTGATCACTGGACACAAGTGAGAGAAGCGATGAAACCATACACAATTGTATTAGGGGACTTCAACAAATTCGCTGACACGCCAGGACTAGTTGAATACGATGCTCTATTCAACACTGATCCTGTTCGTGATTTTGTCCCAAGAGATGTACCCACATTCATGGGGTTCGAAGGAGATGTCGATGCAAATGGAAATTTATGGAATGGGTCTTTAGATACAGTCGCTGTCAACACTGATCGGTTTGATGCCGAAGTTATAGTTGTGCCAACCACACAAACTCCAAGAGTGTCTGATCACTTCTTGATCACTGCTAAAATTACATACAAGAATCAATAATTTACGCGAATTAAACCACCATTTCCTGTCCGTCTTCGTCATTTTCTACAGTAGCATTGGGTTGATTCGCGAGCATTGCTATTCGACTCGGTACATCTTGCATGTCTTCGTACTGTCGCATCATCACGGGTAAATCAGGCTCGACTTTATACAACGATGATTCAGGGAATGGCATACCACGCGTAAACAAATCTTCGTATATCTTGCTGTTGTTACCGCTATCTGAATTCTGGTGCACTGCATTCATTCTGTCGTCTATCGATGCAGATATCATATTGATTCTCGCTTCTGTGTTTTCTGCTTTGTCCATTTTTCTGTCAATAGCATCCATATCTATACCCACTTTGTCCAGCATGTTATAAGTGTTACTCACCGCATGTATTGTATCTTGTTGTGTCAGAGTAGTACACACGGAGTTCATTGCTTTGCGATGTTTTTCCAGTGATATAAACTTGATGCCTTGTTCTTGTTTCAATCGAGCAATCGAGTTGACAAATTGTTGCATCCTCTGACGTTCGTCGTTCGTGTACTGCACTGTTATTGTCTTCGCCAGCTTCTCTAATTCTTCATCTGTGTATTTCTCTGCCCCTGTAAGTTGACGAACTGTTCTATTCTCTGCAACCTTGAATATGTTATTGCATTGTCGCTGGAGTCTGCTTATCTCACTTTTGAGCGTGAAGTCTTCGTCTTCTGCGGTTGATATCTTCTTTTGTAGATCCTTTTGTGCATTCACGAGTTTCTTCTTTTTCTCTGGCCAGCTTCGATTGTCCATCCAGGAACGCAGACATGAATTACACATACCCATCTGATCTGATCTGACCTATTTCTTTATTTCGTTTTGTGTATATATATACGATGAACAACTATGATCACCTTTTTTCGGAATGACAACAACGCCAGGTGAATTAGCATCCACGGGAAAATTGTCACAGATCGTCAAGACATTTATCAACACACCGTTGGATGAGAATGGTTATGGTTTGGTAGCAATCAATGCAGATGATTACGTGCGAGAAATGTACAAAGGCACACTGAATCAGGATGGAGCATACAATGCATTCTACAATACATACCTGCGAACCAATGCAGATCTAGACAATATCGTATACATGAACTGGGTGAATTTCATCAACAAAAAGAAGTTGGCCAAATACCCATTATCGAAAAAGATAGCAATTGATGATGCTAAGTTCTCAGAACTACCTAAACGTGCTATTCGTGTAAGCACATTTGAACCTCGTGCATCTACAGGTGCTGAGCCAGATGAACAATCTGTTTCTGGTAGTGGTGGCTGTGATGATGAGTCTGGATCTGGATCTGAATCTGAATCTGGGTCTGGGTCTGGGTCGGAATCTGAATCGGAATCTGAATCAGATGAAAAGAAAGAACCAGAAGAACCCAAGCCACCACAACAACCACAATCGAAACATCATAATCATAATCACAAAGTAGGTGGTGGTTACACTGAGCGCGGTAGAGAGGATATGCGTGTTCGTTCAGCAATGAGTAGACGTAAGTTGCCACCGTCTAGAATGAATCGTCAAGCAGTTCCACAGAACCACCTGCTTGAAATGAGAGAGATCGAAGAACCTGGGTTTACTCTGATGCGGCTACAGAAAGGCTCAGGCACTGGTGGTGGTGATTACGAAGAATCGCTACCGATGCCCGACTTAATGGCTCTCGTTGAATACGATCTGGATGCAGAAACAGCGAAAAGACGTAGTTGGATCGATTCTATTGGTTCTTCTTCTTCTTCTACTACTACTACCAACAAACACGAGAATCTGCCTTGGGGTGGATACAGAGATATCCGAAGTACTATCACAAAGTCTCCAGATGGAGAATTTAGATTCGGTGTTAGTGTGGATACCATTAGCATACAACAACAACCACAACCACAAACAGAACGAGGTCCTATCATAACGGAAGTAGACGGAGAATCAAGAGAAGGTTATGTGCCGCACCACATCCAGATGTACAGAGACTCGATGAAGAAGAAGAATACAGCTGGTGAAACATTTGAACAAATAGATGCAGTAAACGCATTAATGGCTAAACTACGTATCTGATTGTATATCAATAAAATGTCATTCTTTTCGGGTTTAAGTATCAAACAAGAAGTTCAAGATCGACTTAAAAGTGAATCATCATCATCATCATCGAGTTCTAGTTCTTCGTCGTCGTCGACAGGAGTTAATCTGATAAGAGTGAAAGATCAACCACAATTAGCTCCATGGCGTGATGATCCTCATATCAATAACAAACCACCGCCTGATTCACCTTCTTCGCATGCGAGTGGAGATGAACGAACATGGGCTGTTGTGGACGGAGTAGAAGAATACAAAGCGTTGTTCGTGTTCCTAGAGCGTTTAATTCCGGTATTGGGTACAGAGATGCAGTTATCGCATATATTCTCGTATCAGCGATTCGCTAATTATTGTGACTTGGTACAGACTGGTGTAAGAGATATCGCTTATTTCGAGAATGATATGCATAGTTATATCGATCAGATCAACTTTGCGATTGCGTCGACAATGGCGTGGATCAGAACATGCAACCCAAAAGCCAGATATATCAAGATCATGGATATTTTGATGAATGATGCTGCGATGACAGCTTTTTATACGATAGTCGCAGCTGTGTGGACCAACAGCAAACAAGAGAGTGGTAATCACTTTATTAATGCATATATCGTCAACTCTGGCGATCTGGATATTCAATCCGTGAGCTGGAACTTCTTTCGTCGCACGCAGACGGTTCCACCAGCTAGAAACATGAAGTTTGGTGATCGCGTAGTGATTAAGTTCATGGGTGACACATCTCCGATTCCCAACTCCGATATAGATCTATTCATTGATTACAAAAGGCCTTATCTGTTCTTTGTTCGTCTTGTTCTACAATCGGTTCAGAAACATGACCCACAGCATCTGAAACTGTGCTTGGATAAGCTGGAGGTGTTTACAGGCGACCCAAAAGATGCAACCGTTGATAAGATGGTTACTAACGGGGCATTCGTGGAGATAGAACAGAATGGTTACGATACCGCTAAAATGATGTTGATCAACGATCCAGCCGGATTCGGTGTATGGCTTGAACGCATGAAAGCAGATATAGATTATCTCGCGATATTTGCCCAGTTAGTAGCATGTGTTACCAATCAAATCAAAATGCAGAAACTGAAGACAAATGCACGAGTCGCCGTTGTCGATAGACTAGAATATCTGAAGCATACCATTCTGCTTTATTTAAGAGATGTGTAAATAAATTAAATTGCGTATACAATAACAAACTCGCACACACCTGTGATTTCTCTTAAACAGAAAGAAAGAATGGCATCGAGTAATTTATTCCGATCTCGCGGTGTGCCAACAATGCGGAGTATGCCTGGTGATGTACAAGACAGTTCTAGTATCACCTCCAGATTCTCTAATTTGAATTTGAATACCGAACAATCCTATGTCTCTGACATGTCACGTCTCGCTAAATCACAAAACCTACCCGTATCCTACACTGCTTCTGATTCATCTTCAGGAGGAGGAGGAGATCAACCACCTAGATCAACAGGTGCTGAACCATCTGAATCTGCTGACCCAAACGGAGAAGATTACAGTGGTGGTGTCGTCTACAATTCATTGGCTGGTGCTCAGTTGTCCGTTGCTGCTCCCACTGGTTATCAATACAGTGGTCTGTATCTGGCGCCTGATATCCGACCAGATAAAACCAATGAATTCAACCATGTGTCTAATTATCTAGATGCTATCAATGCCAAACAAAACTTCATCACAAGAACACCATGGAATTGTTTAACCTATAGCAAATTCAAGCATGTGTTACTCAACTTTAGTTTAGAGCTAGAATCCCGTAAGTTGTGGGATTTCGTGCGTGGTCAAATCGATGCAATCGGTTATGATGAATCAGCTAAACGCTTAGCATCTGAATACAAACCAATAGAACTCATGCTCACACAGGAATCACTGTGTAATGCCATGAAACTACCGCCTTCTGTATTCAATGATGCCGCTGAGAAATACCACATCAAGGTGTTTGATCTGAAAGTACAGAGTACATACAACAAGTTCCCTATTAAATTCGTTGCTAACCTGGTCACAGATCGAGTCGCAGCCAAAGGCTCTAATAGCAATCCAATTCCTGTCGTATGGAACAATCAGATGAATGCATCGAGTAATGTCGGTGGTGATACAAGTGGTTATGTCATACCTGAATCCGATTCTACTGTGTTAGTACCTAGAGGCGAAGGTTTGTTGCATATGGCAGATGAGTATTCGCGGTCAGCATTGTTCTCACGATGGATCACTGCTAACTTCAACGTACTTAAGCGGTCATTCGAAAGAGTTGCTAGAACTCAGTACAGCGGTCATACTCTCTACTGTGTTTCGTTGCCTGCACAAACAGCAGATATGACGAAAGTGAATGATCTGCCTGTGTTTTTCATACTGAATGAATTTTCAAAGATCGTAGCTAAATCAGAGATATTCTTCTTCAACAACAAACTAGATCCTGCATCCATCAATGTTCCACAGCAGTCTACTACCAACGCCGATGAATTGGTGATGTTCGTGCCGAAAGAAGTCATTGATGATATTCTATCGGTTCGAGCGAGTCGGTTCTCGAGAGATAAGTATTTGATGAACTTAAACCGTGTTAGACTGAGACTTACACCAATGCAAGGTCTCAGTGGTTGGCATTCGCTACACGAACTGGCAAAGCGATATGGTAACACACCAATGCAGGAACCCCACAACTTAGCACGTATAGATGTTCAATTACGCATGTCGTATCATGATTTTACACCGGGTTTGGAAAACCACGAACAATTCAACTGATCTTAAAAATCAGAGGATGGGTTCGTAAATGGGGTCTGTGTATGCGCGCTTGCCTCTGTAATACCTAATGTCGATGGATCGTACTACGGATGTCATCATTATACTAAAAATGATTAATGCTAATAAAATAATCAATAACTGATCTAAGTTTGTAAATACTTCTTGTGCGCTTGTGAAAAATTGATCGTTTTCGTTTATTATTATCAACGTCGAATTCAAAACCATCTCAAGCCACGTAATACGATCCAACCAGATCTACGTGAATCGTTGTATAGCGGAGTCGACCCTGTACTTGTTTGAATCACTAATGCTAAAGCCTTGAGTTCTTTGCCTTCGCTTGAAATAACAATGAATCGATGGTTTATGTAAGCGCTGGCCTGAGGTAACTCTAGCGGTTGGTGTATTTCTTTGTTCTTGTGTTGTCTATATACCCAAAACAAGATATCGCTATCTGGGTTCTTACAGTATAGTTTAGTTAACTCCGTTCTAGCTTCTATGTTGTAATCTACTTGACTAGCAACATGGAACCTGATATCTAGATCTTCTGGGAACAACAACCGACTAGCTCTGTGTTTATCCAGAATGCGCTTAGGTGGACTTGGGTTGTTGATTAAATTTACATTGCTGCTTACATCAGTCAGTGACAAACCAGTCTTTGTAACCATCTTGTCGTATGGTTTGGATTTGGATTTAGACAGAGGTTTGTAGATGTAACCATGTGTCAGCGCACCATCATCTGGATTGGTGATGGCTAAAAAATCAGCAGTGATGTACTCAACTGGCTTTGATGATGAAGAAGAAGAAGACGAAGAAGACATCTGGAATAAATGTTTACCAAATAATAACAAATTTAAGTTCTTGGCACATCGCATACGGCATTTTTTTGTGGATCTCAACTAGTAATGCAGCACAGTCGTGCATTTTCATACAATATTCCTTGAATCTTTGTGCGAATTGCTTCCTGTATCTATTATTCGTGAGTTGTATATGCATAGTTTCTACAAAAGCCCAGTGCTGCATCGTTTGTTTTTGTTGATGGAGAGCTGTATCTATTAAATATTGGAATTGACACACCTCTGATATCATTTGTTAATGGTATTTTATGATCTATATCAAACACACACATACAACACACAGATTGATTGAAATGGATCCAGTTCTAGCCCGCATTGCTAAATACAAAGAAATACTCAAGCGTTTGCATGCACACATTGAAGAGTTCTGGGGTCAGCCATTGGATGTCGATGCTGATTATAAGTTCATACACAACGAGTGGTTGCTCCGATACATCGAATTAAACGAAGAGCGAGTAGCAGGCACCGGCTTATCCGATCTATTGTTCGTGATTCGTTGTTATATCTCGGTGATACAGAATCACGATAAAGTCAAAATGAAAATGGGTATGAGTGAACTATGTAAAACACTCACGGAAGTCAAACTACTAGCAGTTCAAAACACACAAAAATCCAGACATTACTATCTAACACACGATCAGATCAGAGAGTTAGAATTAAGAGTTGCTACGTTCGTCGTGTTTGATGTATCAAGAGGACCCAAAGTCTTAGAACTAGAGATGGAACAACATGGATCAGAGCCTCTACCAGTTGATCTACAAGAGCGTGTCGCAGAAGTCCGATGCGTGAAGTTCCAGCCTCCGATTGCAGAAGCGTTAAAAGATGGTATCGCAACACCAGCGAAAGAAGTCGAACCAGGTATCTTCTGGCTGCCTGGTAACTCCAATACACTGCGTTGGTTTGTTCCTATCTGTGGCAGAGTTCTCAACAAGATATACAGTGATTTATACATTCTATCATCACTAGAGAAGCGCGTTTTAACAAACGAAATCCGCGATTCTACCTTCTCCGGAACACAACGAGGCAAGTTATTCGAGTGGCTGAAAGCCAAGAGTCAGCTACAAACAACCAATGAGTTCTTTACTCAGTTCCGAGGCATGGTGTTCGAAGATGCGCTGCCTATGAATTGTGTGAGTTGTGCTATCTCTCGTAAAAGCTCCAAGACAAATCGAATCACAGCAGCTACTGCGTTGTTGAGTCAAGAGTGTGGGTTCCAGCCTTTAAACAGACTCAATACTCTGGTGGGTAACGACTTAAAAGAAATAGCCGGGGACCCAAACCATGAACTCCACCAACTGTTACTGCTAATGATGTTCAGTCATATATTGAATCAGACGTCACGAGTCAAGTTTATATGTAATTACTTTGTGCCGAATCAGCACACTATCACATCCGCTGAACTAAAACAGTTTCAAACCAAGCGTAAGTGGGGCCAGAATCAGCGACCTGTGGTGGTAGAACTACAACGTAAGTTGTATGTATTGGACATAGACCCCAAAGGAGAGAAGATAGAGCACATAAAATGCGCAGATATGTACGAGGCGTTGCTATATTGGGTTTTCCTGATGAAAACCAAGTACCAAGATAAACTCTTATTGTGCAGCACGAATATAAGACGCTTCTATGATCCGATATTCTCGCGATGAGAATCGACAAGATCTAGACGACTCGGGAGTCATACACAACCAAATCGAAGAATACCACGTACGTGCACAGCCGAGATCTCCTTCTTCGTCTTCGTCGGGATTCGATGATTCACAGATAGCAGCATTGGTTCAATACGAAGACCGCAGAAGACGACCAAATAAACGTAGCTTCGAAAGAGGTCGGTATGAATCGATTGAATCGAATAAAGCAACCAATTTTAGACAAACTGACGATGACTGCGCAGACGAAGCGGACGAAGCAGAGGAAGAGAGGTATGATGGCACAGATGATGACGATGGCAGCGCATCGATACAATCACAACAAGAGGTTCGTCATTTCTCATCTGAGTCACTCGAAGAATCCGCTGGTTCGGTGTCGTCGATGTCGGCTGCAGCATCAGCAGTGGTAACAGCAGCAGCCGCTAAGAAACGATCAGCTGTAGCAGTTGCGAAAGAGCTAGAAGCACTGGAATGGGTATACGTGAAACCAGAAGAAGAACACTTCCCTGAAGATCCAGCATTCAACCAAGATGGCAGCCCTGCAGATCCTAACTACTGCTTCATGTGTGATTGCAGTCAGAATGCACAAGAGATGATCAGCAACCCAGAGTACAATCGATGCAAGACCATATTCGATCACAACTATGGTATATGCTCACCACAGAAATCAGCTCGCTTGGTGCAAGAGGTATACGATATGTCACTGAGGCCACACACGGATGCGAAAGCACATTGGTCGTGTTTTATGATACATCAGCATTTTACAGTACATGCTCCGTCGACAGCGGTGATGCAAGAAGATGCATTGAGAGTAATGAATTGCATGATGGCAACGATCAAAAAAGAAGAATTGTTTCAAGAGCATGTACACACAAAGCGGAGGAAGATAGACCCGAAAGGTCTTACGATGTACATGAAGATATACGACAAAAGGAAAGGTTTAATCACACAAGTCACTTCGAAACGGTCGAACAATATAGCTTAGTGTAAAACATATTTTAAAATCACAACACGATTTAAGTTGTTTTACTTGGAAAAAAAACAGATTAGAGATGTCAGTCGATTCGAGTTATCCTGTACCACTGAGTGCATATGTTGCGCCGCTAGACCCGTTGACAGCACTAAAGACCGACCCAGTCGTTGTGAATGCAGTGGATGTGTTGCTTCGTCGATATAATTTATCTGTCGGGGCACTTAACCCAAACCAAGTAAGCTTGGTAGACAAAATATTAACAGAGGAGGTGACTAACTCTGTTTCCGCCGTTGCTGTAAATTCAGCTGATGATTTGAATGCACAACAGAAAAACTCAGCAATCACTAAAGCTTTAGATAAGATAGAAGCTATCGTCAGAGATGGGATAAATCAGCCCATAGTACAACCAACTGCCATCAACACCAGAATATTGGATGAATATGATGACGATAATGCATCGGTGAACACATATTCAACCGATGCGACAGACTTCAATCAAGATGCATACAATGCGAATGCAAACGCTATCTTACAACAACAAAGAACAATCAACACATCCTCATCATCTTCGTCTCGCTATGCTTCATCTGTTGCTGCAACCGAGATACAAACATCCTCTTACACGGATACAATACGTGCTCAGCAGATACCATCCGATCTACGTGTTGGTGATACAAATCCAGTGCTGCGAAACCAATACCAAAGACCGTCCAATGCTGATCTATATCCAAATTCAGCAGGTGGTAACAGATCACACGACGCAGGAAGAAATCAGTATAACGGGATGAAAGTCGAGACATCTCAATCTCTTCCACAAGGACAACAGCTACGGCTGGGACCAGGAAGTTCTAACTTCAGTGTTCACGATGGTGGTGATTCGGATGATGATGATGATGGTACTTCATATGTCCGCGAAACTACACCAAGCAACAACAACAACCAGTTAGCAGTGCGTGTATCACACAAAAGATCCGATAACAAAAAGAAACAACAACAACAACAACCTGCAAACTTACAATTATACAACCCACCTTTATCTAGAGTCAATGAAACTGGACCAGAATACAATAGATTGTTGATAGAGAACAAACAACTGCGGAATGATCTGGATACCAGGGTGAAGTTCGAACAGTCTATTGCTGCTACGATCGGCACATTTATAACGAAGCTGAAAAAGGAAATCGGTGAAAGCACTTCGCCTGACGAGGTAGCAAATCCCGGTGCAGTGCTCACTACATTCATCAGTGTTTTCACTCAATACACTACAGCGACCACTGACTTCTATGAAAAATCAGCAGATATCAGAGACTTGATCAATAGTGGTACCACATTCAGCGAACTAAACGCTGCGAATGTCACACTAAAAACCACAGAGAGAACACTCAACAAAGAATTGGAAGACGCGAAAGACAAAATAGATACAGTCTCATCAGACTACAGAGAAGCAACAGCGGCTCTAAAGACATCTCGTGGTGAAGTAGACCGATTAACAAAAAATCTCACGTCTGTTGTATCAGATCTGGAGATACTGAGAACCAAAAATCTATCGGCTGTTACTCTTCAATCTACTATATCCGATGCAAAGCTCGCGGAGCTAAACAACATCATAACCACCAAGAATGCAGAATTGTCTGAAAACGATACAAAGATGCGAAAATTAGGTCAGGAAGTAGTCAAGCAACGAGAAGAATCTGCACGAATCTCACTAGAATACACCAACTACAAAGATGGCATTAATGCATGGTTGTCTAAGTCTCCAGAAACGGATGCATCGTGGGCTGCCACAGCTTTAAACTATCCAGTTTTATCGAAAGCGGTATCTGATTACAAAATAACAGCCAGTGATGCTAAAAACAACGCAGAGGAAAACGCAAAGAATAGAGAATTCACGAAAACAGCGACAACTTTATTTCGCACGTTTGATGTTACATATGCGTGGTTCTCTAGCTTCTCGGCTGCAGTAGGTTCATCTACATTACTCCAACCACTGAGTGGGTTTGCATCTGACATGCGAGCGTTTTGTTTTCTCCTCGAAAAAACAGGGCCTGATGAATTCAAATCACAATTCGAATCTGTATCCGAGAGAAATTCAAAGTGGTTAGAGAACAGCTCTATCGAAACTTACTATAGATCATCGGAAAAACGAGCATTGGAAGATGCTAAAACAATCAACACTCTCAGATCCGAAGTATCATCACTAACATCGGCATCTTCTGCGCCATCTTCGCGTGATACAGAGATAGATTCACTCAACAAAAAACTAGCGGGTGCCAATATCAGAATATCAGAATACGCAGATCAGAGTCAGATATTAAACGACAAAGTTGACACTGCTCAAATCAAAATAAGCCAACTGAACTCGGATATCACCAGACTCAATAAAACAATAGCTGCTAAAACCACCGAGTTATCCGATACACAAAACAGATTCGATGATTACAAAAAAAGGACATCGGAGTTAGCACTAAAGAACAGCTCGCTTTATGCATCAGAAGTGACAAAGATGAGTCGAGAGAAAGAAGCCATCGAAACAAGGCTGTCTAGAGCAATCAACGATGTTAAACAGATATCCATGAGCATCCATCTGGTGACACAGAATCTGAAAATAGCAGAAGCTCAACGAGACAAAGCATTGGGTGATTTATCAACATCTGAGTCATCTGCATCTAATTTGCGTAACAGACTCACTGTATTAGAAGAAGAAAGAGACAACGAACAGCTCGTACATCAAGCAGAAGTGTTGAGATTGACAAATCAACTTGCTTTGCGTGATACTCCTATCAACCTCGAACAACAAGAGGAAGTCGAACGATTAACCGATGAGCTGCAAACAGCGATACAAAAAGCGAATGGGTTTGAGCGTATCGCAGAGCAACGAACAGCAGATGTGAGACGACGAGATGATGTGATAACAGATCTCAACAATAGATTGTCATACTCGGTTCCACCTTCTGCATCCGGACAACCACCCCCACAACCACCTCCTCGCAATATATATGATGTGTACGACTCATTCACTGGTCCGAAAAAGAACGAAATAACATCGATCATCAATAGAGGGCGAACTCATAGAATAACGGATAATGATGCTATAAGAGATCTAGCAACAGCGTATTTGTGTATCGCATACTACCACGGAGTCGTTCCATACGTGGATATATTGCTGACGCCAGCATTCTTTTATCTACACACATCAAAAGAAGGCTATGATACATCCTTGATACACGCCATAAACACAACTATAACAACTGTGATGCTGCATGAAGACGACGTCATATCCATCTCTCGGAAAAACATCAAGAACCCAGAAGATATTCTATCAGAGTATGTATCTGCTGATTTTTTGTATTTAAGAACAACACTGGCTTTACTCGCGAATGCGGTTTGATTTTACGTGCTTAGTGTATGCAATCCTTTGTACATCGATAAAACATCCCCGCAATTCTTAACTACTTCGATCAATAAGTCGACATCATCGCATGCGGTGTGTGTTTGCACTGGGCATTTCTCGCCCAATAACTTCAATGCAATTTTAGCTAACCCCAATTCACCGCGCTTGTATCCGAATCCGAACTTACTCGATTCAAATACTTTGAGTGTATCACTGTGTCTGATACCATAAGGTATCTCCAGCTGGTGACGCTTGCATTGATTCTCTAGCATCGGCATATCAAATCGGAAGTTGTTGTGTGCCACCATCAATACATTGGTAACACCAGATTCTTCTTGTAAGTCGTCGATCCAATTGACAAACTTACCAAACCACGTAGTAAACGAGTCAGCCGTACTTAAACTATCATCACTGATCTTATGAAATTTACGAGCGCCTTCTTGAACCTCGACTCCGGCGTCGGGTTTGATCAATGATTCACCAAACACAAGACTTGTTTTTTTCAGCAAATGAGGGAATTGCTCTAACCAATGAGGACTTACTTTCGCACAAAATTGAATGATGCAATCTTTTGTTGTGTCTAACCCCGTAGTTTCCTCATCATAAAATAGGACAATTGTGTTATCTGGTAGAAATGATTTATTATCTGCGATGAGTTCTACATCAGTTGTTGCGTCTGCCATTTCGTTTCTTTCTTCGAATCAAAGAGAGTTTATATATACAACGCGCTGTTGATTTGTTGAATTATATCTTCAATGGCCTCTGCGGATGTGCGCTGCTGTTTAGCACTCTGTTGTTGCCGTTCGGTGTATGAATCCAATGCTTTAGCAAACCCTCTTAGTTTATCAACAACAGAGAATACCACAAGCTTCGCTTTGGAGTAACCTGGGCCAACAGGAGGCTCTTCGTTTTCTATTGCTTCAATCTCTGCATCTGTTATACCATTCAATGCAATCCATGCATCTCTATTGTTTGCATTACCATACCGCATACTGTTGATTATCAACAACCACGAATAAAACAACGGTGTTGCATCTTTCACAGACTCCAACTTTGTTGCTATTGTGTCTGTGCCAGGGAGTCTTTTATCGAGATCAGCTATAGCACTTTTGATATGATCATCAAACTTCTCTGATTCGATACTTCTGATTGTTGTTGTTGTTGTTGTTGCTGTAGAATCGTCTTCTTCGTCATCATCTTTCAACACAGCTCGTTTGTTTGGGTTTTTCTTGGGTATTGGTGTGGATGCGTCATCTTCGTCTTCTTCTATGACATCGGCATCATCCGGTTCGAATTTCTGTCCATCTTCTTCTTCGTCTTCGTCTTCTAAATCAGACTCGTCTACTTCAATGTCATCCACACTACGAGCACCAGCTTTCGCTATCTGTGCGTTTATGTGATTTAGTCGTCTCAACAACTCGGGTTTTTTCTCTGTTGCTTCCTTGATCACATCTGGGTGTTTCCTGATTTTAGAGGTTGTATCAAGAACTCTGTCAACCCGCTCTAGTTCGATCTCAACAAGATTTCGTTGGGTTTTCCATTTGTTGATACCACCTACTCTGACTGGATTGCGCTTTCTCGACTGCTTCTCTTTGTCTAGATCGGATTGAGCCAGCGACGCAAACGACCACAACACATCCAAGCTTTTCTTTGTGTTGATCGAATTAGCCCCGGTAGCAACCACGTGTCCTAATTTTATATCCAGTCGTTTCTGTTCAGTGTATACATCCACCTTGCTGTCAGACGTAATATCCAATCGGAGCTTTTCTTTCTCTCTTGCATGCATGGGTCTCTGCTTCACGTCGTACTTGATCCACTGAAACATGTATCCATAGTATACTGTTTTATTATCGGCGGAAGTAAGGCTTATCGTGTACATGTATCGACTCAACACCTCGCTTATCACGCACATAGTAACACGCCACCCTCTATGCGTATCAACCAAACGACCTTTGTTGAATAAGAACACGGATGCTATCGTAGCTGCGTACTCTTCATCACCTTCACTCCGCTCACGAACACCATCTTTCTCTGTTGTTAGAGCATAATACATCTCTTCTCCGGTTATATCAGATGGGAATGTCTTCACGTCATACGAGAAGTCCGTGATTGGCTGAGATGATACAAACTGAGTGAAGCTGGTGTGTCCGTAATAACCATCGAACAAACGATTCACCGTAAAAGGTATCGTCGATGTATCACCTTGATGAACTGCATATGTTCCAACCAACGAAGAACCAATCGCATCAGCTGTGATAACAGCGATGTCTTCTGACGAGAGCGAGTTAAGCGCAGCAAATCCATCTCTCAGTATATCTGGTAGGTATGTCATGTTGGGTCGATCGTATACTTCTTCTTCGACATAGTCTTTGGTTCCATAAGCGGTCACGTCAGCCAAATGCCAGTCTGTGATGTGTCTCTGTAGAGACCAAGCACCGATAAAATCACGCTGTAGCATCACAAAGTCCACGCCTTGTTGTTGGTATATCAACCGACCCAAGTTAGGCTTGTTGACAAACAGAGTATCACCAGGATGCATCACGTGGATGTAAACACACTGTTGTTCCTTTGTTTGTTCTACTGAACAATTCGACGACAACAACTGTGCTAGATCAACTTGATTCTTTGTGTGTTTACCCACAATCACATCATCGTCTATGTCTGCGGATTCATCGGCCACCACTGCTTGTCTGAACTGTTTGTTGGAGTATACATCCATATCGATCAACACAACCAATAAGGATTTCTGTTCTCGTTCCTCCATCACTGGATAATGAAGTATCGAACCAAGTTGTTTACCCTGACGAAACATCGCACTCGCTATGCCTCTTCTTCTTCGAACGACGTTCCATATCGTTGCATCGTAACGCTCATCCTCTGTTTCTTCTAGTGTCAAATGATTGTCGTATAGATATCCTGGCAATGCAGTTGAATCTAACCTAGTTTGCAAAGGCCTGACATCATATAGTTTTTTCAGAATAGAATTACCGATGATGGAATCCAGTGTTTCCACACTCGTAGCCAACGCGTCTGGTATACGAACAAACGGAGCTGGTGTGTACTCTAGTATCTCGACATCAGCATCATCATCACCTATCGGTTCTCTTTTGATGTTATCTATAATAATATCATCACTATCGTCTGATTCCACGACTTCGTCTTTGGAGGATGATGATGATTCCTTTTTAACAACTGGAATACCACCATTAACCGAAGTATCAGAGGTTGCTTCTGTTTTCAAGGAGAACTCAAATGCAGCAGGTAGTGCAGAGTATAGAAATGAAACAGGACAGAGACTTCGAGAGAATGCAACTACTTCATTGTTGTATAGAGTACGAGAGAATGAATCAGGGTCGAATTCATGGTATGGAATCAACGACCGCTTGAATTTGGCATCCAGTGCGTCTTTGCTGCCTTTGAATACAGAATGAAGACCATTCTCTTTGTCTTCGTGTATAAAATCACGTATTACTGAATGTATGTCTCTGTGACTTTGATCAATCGAAGGAGCAGGTTTAGCAATCTTAAGCTGTGGTATAAACACATGTTGGCGTTGCATGACATCGATACCAAGAAAGTCGCGCTGTTTCGCATTGCAGTGTTTTGTTTCAATGGAAGCCATTAGTGATTTCACTCGATAACCCCACAGCGTAGCGAATCGATCAGAACCAGAACCAGAATCAATGAGTTTGTGTCTCTGAAATGCTTCGCATTCATCTTGTTTCACACCAGCAGAGTATCCGAATACTTCACTCCAGTGTTCTTCAAACCCACACAACAGTGTTTGTATGGACGATTTGAGTAGTTTCAGCGATTCTTTTTTATCATTTCGGATCAACTCCAATAAATCAAATAATTGATACGAGATACCAGATATCACTACGATGGTTTTATCACTTCGATGATAGATATCAAGTTTGCCGATATTGGATCTCATAGCAGCCACAAATGCTTGTACTCTAGCAATAGCGGCTGCATACTGAATCTGAGCTAGCGTCTGTATCGAATACTTGACTTGTATCGTACTACGGAGATCCTCCATCTTGAATACACTACGGGTTAGATTCACACCAGGTCCAAAGCCTTTGATGCATTCGTTTATGATATCAGAGACAGAAGGAGGCTGTATCGGTTTGATGCTTGCTTCTGACAACAGACATAGTTCTCTGAGTTTGTCGAACAAAGAAGAACCACAGAACGCATCAAACGATAACTCGTATGAACCAAGTGTCACCATTGATTCTGTTATCTCTGTGATGCTTTCATCCGAAACAACAAGATACATTCTCTGGAATGTAGGAGATGGTTCCATCAGCAACAACAACACCATCATCTGCGGACCAACGTCGGTTTGATCATGATAGATAGAGAGTAAACTATTGAACAGCGCTACCACAAGCGAACCAAAGTCACCAACCAAGCTCCTTATACCACTTTTATCGACTTGTGTGTATCTGTTGAGTTTCTTGCATACAGCAACGAACAATTCATCTCCTAGTAGATGTCTCATTGCCAATACAGCCATAAATGATATCTTGTTGTTTTTGTCTTTTATTTTATCACCATCTTGCTCAAACACATCATACATCGAATTGAGAGACTGCTTCATCAACTTTTCTTTGTCTTTGTCTTTCACACCACTGTTCACAGAGAGTGTTTTTTCAACAGTATGATTCTTAAACTCAGCCCAGATAGCATTCACGGAATCACTCGACACCCCAAGAGTTTCCATTAGTTTGATGATAACTGCATCAGACGTATCAATATCGACGAACTCTGCATCTTCGTTTACATCATCGTCTTCGGTTACATCGTCAGATGGTTGCATAGAATCATCAGCATAGTCTTCTTTTTTCTTGTTGTTGATGCGCGCAGCAAGACGTAGTGATTCCGCTGATTCGTCGTTTTCATCGTCGTCATCACTTGATTCAACTGCACCGGATGCTTCATCCTCTATTATGCTGTTATCATCACGTTTTGATTTCGTCTTTTTTTTGGTTAGTGTTGCTATTGCCTGTATGGTGTGTGCGTCAAGTGTGAAAATATCACTTAGTTCATCGGATAGCGTAACCAATGATTTGGAGAAGTTGGGACCTCCAATCACACTTAAATCAACATCGCCGCTGATGCTCGATACTTCCGATGTTGTTGTTGTGTCTACAGAAGACGAAGAAGCCGTAGAATAACCACCAACAACCGTCATGTACTTCGCAAGATCCACAAACAGCTGCTCGTTGATTTCATTTGATTTTTCTGTTACTGTTGGAACGATGACATCTGGATACTTGACATTAAATGATTCTTTGATTGTTCTGGTGTCTGCGAACGATGTTTGTTGAGTCATCTCTAGCATCGAGTTTATTACACCAATACGATCTTTCATTCTGCGCGTGAAATACATAAACCAAGCTGCAGCACGCATGGCGTCCTTTTCATCAAGCTTGTACTCTGTGATGATAGTTTTGATACTGAGTTGGACTTGGGCTTCATCTTTAAGATCTAACACCCTGGTGATATGGTTTATGATATCCAGCATTATAGTATAACGGAGTTCATCTTCTAGAGGTGGTCTGGGAGCCAATTTTGGTTTTGGTTTAGCTGGTTCTATTTCTTTCTGTTTAGGTTTAGGTTTAGGTTTAGGTGTTGTTTTCGACGACGACGACGACGACGATTCTATGTTCACAACAGGCTCCGGTAGCAACGACAAGGTGGGTTTAAGATGCTCATACAATGCATGTGTTAAATTCTCTCCTGGTTTGAGGTGATTGGCAAACTCTAGGATGTCAGATCTTCTACCCTTTAACATGTTTACATAGTTCGAACCAAACGGAGAAGCAATAAGATAACCTCTGTATGCAGTGATGCGACTGCTAACATCTGCAAGTGATACATTCATACCTATAGCCCGTCTGTAGTCACTGACCAATTTCCCGATGTTCGACGTACTATACTTACCAGAACCATCGTCCTCAGAGAATTCAACCAGCATCGAATACAACAGCAATTTGTTACGTGTATCTTGATCGAATGGAGCAGGACCAGACGGACCAGCCGGAGATGATGATGATGACGACGAAGAAGAAGAAGAAGAAGCAGGATGAGAAGGAGAAGGAGAAGGAACAAACGCAGAAGCATCGAAGAACTTGGGTGGTGGTGGTGCAACTCTGACGAGGGATTGTATCGGTCTGTTCTCATCATCAACATCATCATCTTTTGGCTGAGTTTTAGATCTAACGAGTGCTTGTATAGGTGTGTCTTCGTCGTCGTCGTCGTTATCTGAGTCAACCATCGACCGTTGTTCTATTGGCGGCACTGGTGGATGAGAAGAATATTTAACATCATTAACAGAGACAGTACCAATTAAATCATCAAGAGTCATCGACCTTGTGCCAGCTTTCGGTACTCTCAGAGTTAGATCAATTACACCATTATCCTCGTCGTTATCTGATTCAGCCATCGATCGATCATCACCGAGAGTCGTTGTAGTCTCAATAGCTTTTTTCTGTTTCGTCAGATCATCATCCGATTGAGGTTTACCACCACCACTTAGATAAGCTGCTAGTTGCTCATCCGACGCTGCATCCAGATCAATGTCGACGACAATCGGATCTGAAGAAGATGACATTTATTTATTTCACACTATACACAACACAAAAATACTCACAATATCGGTACTCTCCAAAGAGCTTGTTTTTTATTAATTGTTTGTGTTTGTTTGTTTGTGTGGTGGGAAAAAAAAGGTCTCCGAGGAGTAACAGCAGATGTAGTGATATTAGAAGAAGCGGTATCACGCCACACACTCACATATACAGAAGAAAATACGATGATTTTTGCTTATACTCGCCTCTGTTATTTCTGCGATAGGCATATATCGACCCAAATATTTTCTATGATATTATTGCTCCGTTGATGACAGTAGGAGATACTGCAGTATTAGCGATTTCTACGCCAGATGATGAAGAAAATTACTATTCCGAATTAGCTAACTCAGATTTGTTCCATGTAATTTATCTGGCTTCGGCTTGTACTGCATGTGAAGAAGCTGGTATCGAATGCATTCACACCAAACTACGCCTACCCAAATGGAAACCTATTGCTGCCACTGAAAAGGTAGAGAAGTTGATACAGAACAAGGTTACAATAGCTCGTGAATTACATGGTAAAATCAGCAGTTCGAGAGACTTGGTATTTAAAAAGCCGTGGATCAACCAGTTCATCACAAGACCACCGCATATATTTCAATACAACCCACAGGTCATACACGTAGCGATAGATCCGTCTGGCGGAGGCGAGGGGTCAGACTATGTGATAGGTTCCATGGCATTTGAGAATTCGAAGAAAGTGGTAATTTATCTTTTTACATATCTGTGAACCATGCTGCCATTTGTGTGACAAACACTCCAACTTTAGCATTCTGTAGATTGTCGTGCTTTTTGTATTCGGTGCCATCTGCTTTTAATCCAAACAAGAACAAGTCAAACTGTGCTTGCAGTCTGCTTATCCAGTCATCATACTTTTTAGCATTGATACCACCGGCAAAGAATTTCCTTATCGCAGGATGTATCATGATCCATACCAATAGAGTGTATACTTTGTATGCGAGTATCGGCGTCGCTATACTTTTGTCTGTTAGTTCTACCAATGCATCTGGTGCGCGTAGACTAGGGCTGTTGTCTTTTGAAGCGTTCAGTTTTTTTGCTGCCTCGAGATTCGCATTCAAATCGACCGAGTCTGGCTCCATCAACATTCGATGTAACGGTCTTTTTGTGTTCATTTTTTGTTTGTTTGTTTGTTTGTTTGTTTCACAGATACTTGGATTGGATCGAGTTTGCACGAAAGGTAGATTCATTTAATCATATACATCGAGAGTTGCTCATGTGTTGTTGTGTATGTGATGAATAGATAACAACGTGGTGGATGATATGCTGGCTGGTCACATGAAAGCTCTGAGGAAAGACCCGCGGTACAAGAACGCGATGATTTATGTCCACATTGAAGCGAACTTAAGTTATCTGACAGCAAACAAAACAAAGGATATGGTTGACAAATCAGAATTTTACCCTGTTTACTGCACACAATTCAACCCATCGAAGGACGCAACCACAGGAGTTTGGAGCGGGGAGGTCGAAAAGGCTATGTATGTACAAGCTATGCAGTACGCTTTGAGCGACGGTTCATTAGAGTATGCTGCTGACTTTATCACCAATGACGAAACAATAAAAGGCGAAGCCAAAAACCAACTAGAATCATATCGCAGGGATGTTAAACTTCTGCCGAATGGTAAGCAGTCAGTATCCTACTCCGGCAAGGGAAGTAACAAGAAAGACGATGTGTGCATAGTAATGCAGATGTTGTTATATTGGGGTAGGTATACGAGGGATACACATGAGTATATCCAAGCAGCACAGACGAATGGATGGAGGTCGTAAACAATAAAGAAAAAATGTTAAAGTCATATTACAAGATTTTTTTTTTTTTTTTTTTTTTTTTTGCATATTCTAATGAATCATGAAAGTGAAAATTTCAAATCGATTTCTGGCCAGAGATCGACCGGATATTTATTTAATTCTCCGTGCAAGGCAGCTGCCTAGCAAGTGTACAGGCAGCCTTGACACGACCCTCAAAAAATTACCTTTTTAAAAAATATTTTTCCCTCAACCCCAAATTTTTTTCGAGGGGTGGAACTTTTTCGATTTGCAAGGCAGCTGCCTTGCAAGTACGGCAAAAATAAAGTGCGTGACTGACGGATATAAAAAGTGCGTGACTGGCTACAGTCATTTTTTGCCGTAAATGCAAGGCAGCTGCCTTGCAGATTGAAAAAGTTCCACCCCTCGAAAAAAATTTGAGGTTGGGGGAAAAATATTTTTTAAAAAGGAAAATTTTTGGGGGTCATGTCAAGGCTGGGTGTACACTTGTTAGGCAGCTGCCTTGCACGGAGAATTAAATAAATATCCGGTCGATCTCTGGCCAGCAACTCATCAAAAAGTTGACTTCTGTGATTCATCAGAATCTGCAAAAAAAAAAAAAAAAAAAAAAAAAAAAAAAAAAAAAAAAAACTTATAAGGCAACTTCGACAAAATGCAAGGCAGCCTTGTTACGGCCTTAAATTTTTGACATTTTTAAAAAATATTTTCCCCCTTGGGCTGATTTTTTTTGGAGGGGTTCAACTTTTTCGATTTGCAAGGCAGCTGCCCTGTAAGTACGGCAAAATATGACTGTGTAGAGTCACGGATTAAAAAAAAGATGCGTGACTCTGAGAGTCATACGTTGAGTTGAGGTCGAGTTGGGTTGTTGCGAGTTGCCATATGAATAGATAATAGGTTGACTATTTGGTCGTTGTGTGTAGCACATTGAGTGCACGAGTCTCGTTTTAAACGTGATTCTGCGATCATGGTTGACAACAAGGATGTTACGAAGCGATATATGTCATTTAGTGAGGAACAGCACCCGTTCCTGTACAACGACTGGTATTCGATCGATTCGAAGATCATTTCGTTCTGCGCACCACGAAAGCACTTCTCTACGTCTGCTCAGCGATACTGTGAGGGTATGACAGGCTCTGAAGAAATCAATGCATGCACCATGGAAATACTGTCGTTATTCCTGTATCTGTATGATAGCATCTATGATTGTATGTTTACACCAAACAAGAAGACGAAGAAGAAGAAGAAGAAACGTGGTGTCAATGGTGCTATTGAGGAAGACGAAGAAAACGAAGTCACTCTGACTACATTAGAACAAGAACTCGAGTTAGAAGCATCCTACCAGACCAATTCGATGACAAACCTATCACCGAGTGGGTTATTCGCTGTGATGGAAGTCGTTCCCCACTATACATTAGATACCAGAGTCGCGTGTATTAATCTCAGAATAACAGCGAACAACGAGGCTGTCAATTTCGGCAGTAAGTTGTTTAGTTTGTTCGTTAACAATGCTAGACGCAAACGAGCAGAGCGTGAAGGTAAACCACCACTCAAAAATCCTCAGCTCTATCACTCGATCAGCTTTGAGCGGTATTGTGATTTGGTTGGTATGTACACTGGTAAATCGGTGCATGTTGATGAACGCCAGTTACCCTTTTTGTCGGATACCCGAAGTAATATCAACCCATTGAATGTGTTTCATTTACAGAATACATGCAGGAAGGCTGCGTCGGTTGGTGCCAACCCCGCGTTTAAGATGTTGAGTAATTACGTGGATCAAAATGGTGTATTTGGATTTCCTTCTGCTGACAGAGTCTATATGCTAACACACGAAGTGATGAAACCTGAGCTATTCCACACATTTCTATGGCCACACGTGGCAAAGCCTACAGACGAACACGATCAACAGCGCCTTTTGTATATTCGTCAGTTCATCAAGTCAGCAGAAGAAGACCCCGACACCAACGAAGATGTGAGAGCAGCGGAAGAGAAGCGTTTGAGTAATCTATACGATCAGTATTATCGTTGTAAAGTCAGTGATGACAATGCAATGAGTATCAAAGGCTTAGCAGTACGACAGAAGCGACGATGGGCTCACATGCGATTGATTTCTGGTGGTCGATTCGATGACATGAAAGATGGTCGTTTATTGGTACAGAAGCAGGGCATTGGTGAGTTTTCTCAGATATTCCACGTGGATGGTGATGTGCCTGATTCGATCAAAGCTATCGCTAAATGGATCGATAAGCATCTACACTCCTACAAGAACTTCAACTTACCAATGTCCAAGATATCCAAGAACATGTCTCGGTTCGCCGACTTCAATTCTAGCTTTAGCTGTCAGTTAGAGTGTATGTTCAAAGTCGCTGTGTTCCATGTGCAGATCATCAAAGGTTGGTATGCTAGCATCGAAACATATTCGAATGCTAAAATGCACTGTCATACACTAGTGGTTGGCAAACAGCGATTGGGTAAATCTTTCATCTTTCGAATCCAACAGATACTATTGATCTTCAACACATGGCGCGAGTATGCATTTGCTACTGCGAAAGCGGATACTGGTGGTGGTAGTGAATTGAATCACATGATAGAGTACATGGAAGAAGCGATGCCTGATATGCTAGGGTGTGTATACAATACTGCACAGCGTAAAGCCCAGGCTACATCTGGCAACAACACAGAGAACATGATGAAGATCAAAACTACCAATGGAGAACTCACTGTGAAGCGTGCCGAACCAGACAAATTAACCAATAAGATAAAGACTGTTGTTACAGTTACTGAATGCAATGGTACTTGTCATTTGGCGTCCAATGATCCACTGTGCATTATGTCTCCTCCTGTAGTGGATCGATACGATGCATACGAGGTATACGACAAACAACGAAAGGATGGTGGTGATATCATATCCAAAGTGTATGCATTTGAATCAGCTAACTCCAAAGATGCACTTACCGAGCGTGTGTACCGGTTCCAGCGAAACCAAGTGATGTGTGCTATGATATTCTATGCGATTAATGCTGGTATCTTCCCCAATGGTATCAACATGGTAGCATGTAGTATCGTGTTTTCATCGGTATTGAGACGTGCTAAAACTGCTAGTTTGATAGGAACCGATAACGCTCGTAATGTTGTTCGGTTGTGTTGTTTGGTCCAGGCTATGGTGGTTATATCAGCAGCAGATAAACTTCTAGACAGTGAAATGAGTCCATTCAAAGGCAAACCATGGAAAGACGAAGATTTACTTGCATTTGAGCCTTATTTGGTTGCTACCGTTGAAATGTGTACCTTTGCGCTTGGCTTACTGCACAATCTATTCGAGAGTGATTTGAATAGAGATATGATCAAGACCCTGCGAAATACGATATTCTACAAATCGGTTGCAGACGTTGAACCATACCCGAATGAACAAGCTGTGATTGACCAAGAAGAAGCTATGTATATGCTACAGAATCCACGTGCTGATAAGCCATTCCATAATGTATCCGAAGAACGCAGTATGAAGCTGAAAGCAAACAAAGACTTTAAAGCAATGCGAAACCCTCTCTATTACGTATGTGAATTTCCTGTAGTGAATCACCACCAACCAGTTCAGAATCAATATCAAAAGAAATCATCATCGCAGTATGCGGGAGCAGATCGACCACTAACAAAAGACGAACTGCTGGAAAGACTTCGTGATCATGTATTACGTAAGATGAAAAACAAACCCAAAGGCGACGAACTCTTATTTGCGTTGAATCAATTAACAGAGACTACGATAGAAGATGAGACTGGTAATGTAACAGGTGCCGATTTCGCGTTATTCTTTTCCGAGAACAAGGCGTACTTAGCTAAATCAACAGTCGAGAACTCTGGTAAGTATACACTGAAAGGTGTGATTACAGAAGTCTTATCCAAGCTGAGTACCAAGCGCAGACAATATATCTACGGTGTAGCAAACGAAGAATTACCGTATGTGTTTGATTCGATCATCGTGGAGCCGTGTGCGAAAGCAGGTGATTCGTTCGTGGTGACAGACCCAAATTACTTTGACGAGCAAGTCAAACACTTCAATGAACTTGCGAGTTCTGATATGTACGAGGAACTCATCGATAAAACAGAAAAACACGGAAGCGCAGAACGCAAGAACTTTATGTCGACTGTCTTTAGCAATACACCATACCTCAAGCTGGATGGTGATATTGATCGTTATTGTGTTGCATTGCATTTAGCTGATATCTATCACACATCAAGAGATTCAAAAGGGATGCCATCTCCGTTCCCCGATGTGTTTGCCCGAGAGATAGCCGATAAGCAGTTCGATAGAGAGTTACCCATGTTCCCTGCATGTTTTCCCAAGACCGCGAAACAAGTGAAAGACGGTAGAAAGAAGCGCAAAAGCACAGCAGATATGTCAGTCAGCTCCAAAACCACTAAGTTGTTGGATGGTTTAGGGTTCAAGATGCCCGACGAAGAAGACAGTCTCATTTGCTATCCTGATTCAACCGAAACTGGTATACAAACAGAAGACGAAAACGGCAACAATTCAGACGACGAAAAAGACGATGAAGATGCACAAGGTGGGTTTTTATTGACAGAAGCATTAGCTTCCATTCTACGCAGTGATTCAAACCCTATTAAAAAGACTATTGCTGCTACAAATCAGATGTCAGTAGAAGGAGAAGAAGAAGAAGAGAAACAAGCTGATGATAGTGACGATGATGCGGATGATTCGTTCTTGCGTGAAGTGGCGGATCAAATGACTAGAGCTGGGGTATAGGCATCGATGTAGTTGGATATCGGCGTGGATCATTAGCATCCCGCTCTCGTTTGAACCCTTGATAGACTGCACACCCAAGCATAGATATAAAACATACGAATATTGCGAACAGAGCAAAGTTGAATACTATTGTATCTGTATCGTAATAAGACACATAATTATTATTGTTAACGTCTGTTGTGTTATTATTATTATTCATTCGACACTAACTGACTAACTAGCAATGTCAACAAAACAGACCTAATGTATAAATCATATTTTTAAATAAAAATCTAATTAATTAATTAATTAAGCAACATGCAGTTTATCTCTGTGTTGTTGTTGATTATTATTATTGAACTAACAAATGCCAATACCAATTGCAACATTGGTTCTGTGTCTTGGTATATGAGTTATTACAACAATGCTGGGTATCTCGGCGCGATACAAGCAAGCTCGGTTGGGTTGGTTGGCCCTGGTTTGATACCGGTGTGCCAGGAGAAGTATGGCGCTAGACCGAATACTGGATCTGAACTCACATACGATCCAATACCCACCACGAACACACTGCATTGCTTTTCTGATCTCATCGGATTGCTGAGTCCTGTCAACGTGCCAATGTTCTTGTTGGGTGATCCGTCTGGGTATGCGTCTTATTTGCTCAACACGACGGTAGCTGCGGTAGGAGGTCCTAATTTATTATCTAATGGGTTTCTAGCGATACCAGACCCGGGTTTACATTTCAATCCCAATGATTTGGTGTCATACAACCAGTCTGTATACTATACGATGGATTTCAACAATTTCTGGTCCGTTGCCTTGTATCTTCCCAACTACACCGTGTCTGCCACCTATGAGATAAAAGCGAAGGATCCATGCCAAGGCTCTGTGTTTATCGTATTATCACAGTGTTTCACGAATGTTACATGTCTAGCTCAGTATTACAACGGAACGTCACAGCAACAACCAACAACACAAACACCGACTACGGCTGCTACACCAACCACCGCGGTGCCTGCTGCTACAACGATCGCTCCGACCACTTCGATAACAGCAACTACAGCAGCAGCTGTGACAACCGCGGCTGTTTTAAGTGATAGCAGTAGCAGTGGACTATCACCGACATATCTAGGGTTGATAATAGGAGGAGTTGCAATTGTGGTGTTGGGGCTGGCATACAGTTTGATGAAGAATCAATCCAATCAGAACTCAGACCGAGACGATGATGATGACGACGACAATAACAACGACCAAGACAACAACAACAGCTGATGAGTTACGTGCGCTGAGATGCATGTGTTCACTATTTACACTCATATAAAAAATACATATGACTGATTAAAAAATCATAATTCGCTTTCATTTAACTTTTTTTTCAAACTCCAAGAAATGTCAACTAAACATGCTTCGCTCAAACGTGGTCGTACCTACAAGAAGATGGAACGTTCTGAATCACCTGATGAAAACGAACAACAACAACAACCAGCGTTAGAAGAAGATAATGATATTGGTGTGGGTGATGATATCGCTGATGCTGGTGATAAGATAGTAACAGAACAAGAACAAAAGGCTGACGAAGAAGCTATATTGGCTCTAGATGCATTTGAAGCAATCGCTAAGAAACAACAACAACAAGAAACAGAACAAAATGAGCAAGAAGATAGCGAACAAGTCTCCAAGAAAGCTAAAACCAGCGAAACATCAGTACCTCCTACCTCTGTTAAATCTGAATCATCATCATCAAGTAAACCCAAACAGCCTGTAGTAGTCAAGCTAGATCATCCTGTTAATGCTATCGAGCGTAGTCTTCGTAATATCTTCAAGATCGAGAAAGGTTATCGTATTCATCCTGAATGTGCTAAGATACAACACTTAACTGTAACACTGAGTAAGATGAATGCTGCTAAGATCGAAGAGAAGAAGAAAGCTTCTGGTCGTGCAAATCCTAACATGAAGGAACGCTTCGTTAATGTGAATAGTATGCTGCGCTGTATGCCGGCGGATGATACAATACTCACTCGATGGTGTCATGGTTTAAAAGCGAAACTAGCTACTGATCTCAACTCCGTGTATAGACTAAGTCCTCCGTGTAAGCTGAACTGGTGTCGCTTGTTTTCACTTGGCACGTTCGAGAAAACGAAACATGCAGCAGCAACAGCAGAACAAGCACAACACGAGTTCTCTGCGTGCACTGGTGCATACAGTGAGAATTTCGTTACGGATAAAGGTGAAGATCCATCTGCTCGATCATGGCTGGACAAAGATATCGCTATATGGAACTTCATCACTCATGAGATAATAAAGAACAAAGAGATAGCCCCTATGAATCACTCCAAGTGTGCAGATGATCTGAAAACGAACAATACACCTGATACCAATACAGATGCATACGCGGTGAACTTTCTGAGCAAATACATTGCTAGAAAAGAAGGGGATAAAGAACTCAAGTTCAACTCGAGTATGTTTAGATATCCAACAGCGGCAGACAGAGAACACTTCAAGAGTGAACCTTATGTAGCACCTCATCCTAAGCATCATGATTTATTCTATGAGAACAGAGCCGCGAATCAAGTCATCTACTGTGATTTCCCTGTTGTTCGTCCTAAAACTCAAGCGGAAGCGGAAGCTACGTTTGAAACAGATGATAATCCTTTTGTATACGTCCCGTTCCAAGAGCGTGAAGCCATAAAGTCTGGTTCTATCGGCTCTGTGTTTTATGAAGTGGGCGTCACTGAAAATCATCAAGGCAAGAGCTACTACAAGACCAGACCTCTTTTGTTGATCTGGTTCAACAACATCGGCGTGAAAGCCGCTACCGAAAAGCCTAAAAAGCCATTTGTGTTCCCTACACTCGATGTCACAGAGGGAATGAATGAAGCCGAAACTGGAGGCGGCGAAGAAGGTGAAATCAAATCAGAAGCTTGAATTTTACAATAAATTAGGATACAATTCTCTCATAAAAGCTAAAAATAATTTGTTTGTCTTTGTGATCATACCAGTTTGCAATTTATTGCGTGTCAGCGACGGAAGTGTTTTGCGCATCGGCAGCCATTGTTTGAGTACATCATTCTGTGGTACTAAGACTTTGTCTCCATCTGGTGTTTTCAGACCGCTTATCCCTGCGTATAATACTACGATCACATGGTATCGGTGTCTGTACCTAAACGGTTTGAGGTTGTATTCTCTGGTTTGTATGCATTCCCGCCACAGCGACTGACTGATATCTACTAACTGTTTGATGTCAACTAATCCAATCAGTGAGCTGGTTTCTCCAGAGAGTTTGACTTTGGATAGTATATCTTTGATTACATCGTATGCTTCCGCCTGGTGCTTTTCAGATACACCGAATTCGCCACCGAGTCTAGCACGTTTCGCTGGTTTGATAACTGCATTCTGTGATTGTTTCGGTGCAGATCGCTTCGCACATTCGTATTGAGTCGGTATAATAAAATCCAATGGATAACAAATGCCCGTTATCTCACAGACTTGCTCTTCGTCGTGCACATTGATGTGTTTGCATGTAGCTAGACTACAGTGATGTATGTTATTGGAATAGAGACACATATGCCATGATCCTGTTTTGTGGAAGGTACACAGCGAACTACAATCGTGCCGCTGTATCGGTGTTTGTTGTGACAGTGGCACGATCTTGCTTTTCTTTAATACTGCGACCAGCATGTCTCTTATATCGGCGACTCCAGATTCTAAAGTCTGGTTCATCTAGTCTTGCCGCTAATACGTTGATCAGCAGATGTTTATCGATCTTAGCTGGTAGTGATTGGTAGAACTCAGCGAAGTGTTTGGTTTGTTTGATCTTTTCTCTCAGTGCTGCGATGTCAGGGAATGCCGCTGGTTTCACGAATATCGGCAGTGGTCTGTATCTATTTGGCAAAGCAGAGGCCCGAGCTGCTATCAACGGAGTCCAATCGGTTTGAGCTAACAACGGATCGACTTGCAAATTAGTAGTTTTAAGACCGAGAGCAGATTTAATATCGATTAATTTGCGCTTGCGCCGTGGTGGCATTTCTTTCTTTCTGATTTTAGGCTTGAATTAAAACAAAAAACAAACGAAAAAACAAATACAGTTTTTATTCAGTTAAGTTAAACATACAAGCCAGCTATTTGCAGTGCATCCACCACGACACTGTGATCGAAGTAGTTATCGCTGTATTCGCATAACTTGGCAGCGTTGCTACACCGATGCTTTCTCGCAAGCTCGAGTATGTATTCGCATGCCTGGTCTGCTGTTATTGGTTTCGGTTTAAACTTACTTCTGTTGTTTACACCAAGCAGTATCTCTATGGATGCAATCTTCTGTACAACACCACCGAATATCGTGTATTGGTCCGCGAGTACATCAATAGGGTTAGTAAAACGATACACTCTCAACACTGCTCTGTATTGTTGCTTCAGTATTTCAACACATCGCCTAAATGTGATACGACCATCTTCATACTTACGTCTGTATTGATTGGCACGCCATCTGTGTCTTTTGTTGATTGCTTGTTCTTTTGTTTTCGCTTTTAACATTCTTCGAGTACGTAGATTTCTGCTAATGCTAATACCAATGATTGGACTCCGTCCCAGACTTGTGATATGGTAGCTTCGTGTGACTCGATGAATTTTTTAGATGAAACCAACAAGCACCTGAATCGCATCTCTTGAGCCACTGATAGCTGCATTTTTAACGAGTCCAATGCCTGTAACGCATAGTGTTGAGCATCCATCATACATCTCTGTATATCCAATAAATCGGTTATTATGATTCTGGTGTTACGCGATATACTACCTTGTGGATCGGTTGGCCATGGCTGTAGCTTTGGGAACAACGATTCATCGGACATCAAGTCTTGTCGTTTCTCTGTGACTGTTTTGTGTATCAGTGTGATGACCGGTAGATAAGACATCTCGACTAACGCATACGAAGCAGTCTCTTGTTTCTGTAGGTTGTCTTTCACTCGATTGGTGCAGTTCTCGAGTATGGTGTTTTTTTTCTTGGATGCTTCTCGGTACGAATCAGGCATATAATGACACGCTACTTGGCCTTCTTTTTCAGCTGTTAAAAACGGGAAGACTCGAGAATACCAATCGGTTGGATGCTGTTTGATCGTTTCTTCGGTTGTGGAAACCAACGCAGACGTATATCTTGCTACATCAAGCAATGCGCATAATTGATCGACGTGCTTCCTGCTCTCGTTTAAGTGTGTATCTGCATCCACGTTGTCCAACAGAGATGGGTTTACACGTTTGTATATATTGAGCGTTCCTGTGATAGTACCAATATCTGTCTGTATCTGTGATTTCAGTGCCATCAACGTATCGGTTGTTATTTTGAGGGATCGCAGTGGTTCTAATTGTTTCACACAGTAGTCGACTGACCGAGTTGCTTCTGTTAATACATCAGTGATGAAGTGTGTCCTATCTTTCTGTGCTTCGTAGTTTAAATGCACTGTAAATTCATCAGCCAGCAAAGCAACGTCTTGCTCCAGCGACCGAGCATCGTTTACCGCTTTGTTTATCATGGCCTTTAATTGATCTAGGTGTTTCTGGTGCTCCCGTGTGTTGTTTTTGTTTGTTGACACCACCGTGATCCAGTCGTTGAATACGCTAGTCATACACTTCACACATACATCTTCGTATGCCGACGTATATGCATATGCCATCGAGACAGGATCAGAGCTCATCTGGCTATTCATCGACTGTAATTTAGTACTGGTTGAGTGGAGACTCTCAGATGCGTTGTATAAATGCACCAAATTACGATTGAGTTCAATACCGACAGCACACCAAGATGCAATCATATCCCATTTCTTGTGTATTTGTGTAAAGCACGCCTTCAACGAGTCTCTGTTTTCAGTGTATTTGTCTATATCGAGTCTGTTGTTATAAGATGCTAACTGCTCGCGTCTGCGCTTCTCTGTCACCGCTAACGTTAGTGGTTTTGGTGTAGTCGACGGTAGTTTGTTCCGTATCGAGTGATGTATGTCATTCAGAACTGCGATAGATTCTGGTATACCGACGATAGAGCCTTCTTTGTATGGTCCAACCCGAAACAGGTTATCGAATGTGATACCACTCATAAACTGCTTGGTGAATCCAGGCATTGTGCGCTCACGAGGCTCGAAGAATGTAAACCGAGCACTTGATTCTACTAAGTGTTGATATGAATTCCATGCATCTGATAACAGTTTGTATGCATCCGCTGATGAGTCTTTGCGTTTCAGGTAAACAACCGCTTCCGCAATGCTGAATTCGTTACCAGCGGGTAATTGCTCTAATATGATATCATGAGGTCGGAAGATCTGCTTGTGTGTTTTATTGATATTATCGGTTGCTTGCTTCGCTACTTCTTTCTCTAATTTGTTACTAAGCAGCGACCACTGATTGTAAATAATCTCCGCATACTGAACCGGCTTTTTATTTCCGGGTAATCTGGTAAACATCCGTGCGCGCGTATGTGTATGATAGAGTCACGGGTAATTTATGACTGGATGAGTGATTGGAAATTAATAGCGCTCAGATGTGCGTAAACAGCAAAGCAGCAGTAGTAGCATCAACATATTTAATTATACTCATCCTCTTCTTTTTTTATCGATATTGTATTATTCTCTGTCATATCCGAACAACAAGATGCCTAAAGAAGTCAAGTCGAAATCCACTCGTGTCAAAAGAGCTGATCCTGCAGAACCCAAGAAAAAACGCAAGCTTGTGCAGAATACAGTTGAGCATAATGGTGAAATTTATTCGTCTTCGTCATCATCTATTGGTCCAGCTCGTGTAACACAACCAACAAATTCCACTCTCAGCGAACCCTCTGGTAAATTAGATAAAATCGAATCAGAACACGAAACACTGAAAGCGTATGTCGCTGTCGTAGAGGAACACATGTCCAACAAAGGCACTCTTGACATAATCAAAGAAGCGTATTATGGTCCAACCGAGCAGAGACGACGTCATGCCAGAGCAAACATTGCTCAATGGGCCAGTACTCAATAAAGATTAAACATCTACAACATTTGGTACAGCTGCTGCTGCTACGAGTTTAAGTTTCTTTTTCTTTGGTTGTTTTTTCGTGGCTTCGCATTCTCTGAGCCTCTTGGTGGATTCTTCTTGTTCTCTGTATTCGACACCTATTTCATACTGTCTGAAATCCGCCAAGTGTTTCGGGAATACCGAATTCATGACATCGACACTGCGACCTCCTGTGATAATACCTTTACCTGTTTTGAACAACACGTACGAGAAAGCTCCCTTTGTGGTACCGAATGGCTTATAGGATAAACCCAAGAATAATTCGGGATCCCATTGAGCCGATAGATTGTGGTCTGCTAGAAACAGATCTAGGTTGATACAGAAGCGCAAATTGAAGCTGCCTACTACGTTGTCTACGCGGAAGTTGTAGACTCCTACTGGTATATTCAAGCGCTTGCGTATGGTCATAGCAAATCGATACGACGAATACTGAGCAGTGGTTTCATCTCTCGCTCCTACTATCACCATCTTACCAGACTTAAACAACGAGATAGCCGTGTGTGTTTGCTTATCGTGTGTGATGCAAGCAGGGAACAACCGTGGATTGTATCGGCCATTCATCGCAATTGCAACCAAACTCAAATTGAATGTATGACCCAAATACGAATGAGACACAACATTACGAATCAATGGCTTTATTATTTGTTGGTCGTGTTGAGATGATGATGATGACATCTTGAATTTATTTGACTAAGTCAGGATCGAATCGTTCCCACAGCAGAGTACGCGAAGCAAAATCTATCTGGTTTTTCACAACACTGACTAGACTATACCTGAATTCACGCGCAGCTAGGTTGTATAGATTGATTAGATCGTGTATGTTGAAATTTCCATTGGGTGGATTCGGTGGTTTTGATACAAGATTTTCTATTCGCTCATCCATATTGTTTGATATCCACGAACCTTTGTTTATGTCATTAAATCCTGTTCCTGGTAGGTGTTGGTGTCGTTGGACATCAGCATCATCTACTATAAACCACTCCCTCTTCCCACTAGCATCCAAAACAGACACATGTGCAATGATGTGTTCTTCTGTTCCTAGTATACGCGACACCAATCTATAATGAGCGAATTTACCACTGGTAGACGGACCAACAGTGAGCTTTCTGGCATCGTACAAGAACGCCATTGTCGGAGAGAATTCATTGTAGCCTGTTGTTTTGTCGATGGGCTTTCTAGTCTGTTGTATGTTAAAACACAAGATATCCGGGAATTGGGTTGGCAGTCTAATCTGATTCTCATCTTGTATGTCATGGAAATAAAAGTGGTTGATGTATGCTTGTAGATCCATTACAATGGGTGCTCTAGCAGCCACGAGAGAGAATGTGATCCCAACTTCTTCGCTGTTGTTGTCCGGATGAACATTCCCACTCTTTTTTATCACGACGGATTCTAGATTGTTGTTAGCAAAGCTGTGTGTGATGGCTTCACCGCATGGTATCAAACGCATACACTCTTTGATGCATACAAGAATCTTACCAATCGCTTCGGATCCATCTCTCCAAGTCCTAGAGTCTTTCCAGTACGAGGTGAGTGATACAAACACTTTATCCTTCAATAACTGTGCCTGATCGGTGTCTATTTTATATCTCAGCGCTCCTATCATACGAAGCGATAAATACCCAATCACCAATTTGTTATGAGGTGCATTCTCTGTTGTGTATGCTTTCGTTGTGGTATTCGTCAGTAGATATTCAATTGCATCTGCAGCGCGCCCGGTACAACCATCAACACTAAATGGATTTGTAGCCTGCATAAATCTCATGTCATAAGAATAGTGAGCATGGTGTATTATGTGTGCATATGTACCAACAGCTGTAAAGCATGCTAGACTCTGCAAAGCTGATGTCAACCAACAAGCTTGACCATGTGACTTTGTTGCATTGTTTGTATAGCCTCTCAGTGAACCACGTTCATTCAACGGATACGAAATAGGTGTATGCTCTACCCAATCACGCGTTTCATATGGTAATTCCATATCGATGCATTTCTTTACACATTCTGTCATACCATCCGGCTCTTTTCTACCTCCACTGAAGCCTTTGTGATTGAATAACACAGCGACTGATCCTTTTTCAAATGGTTCTAGCTCGGTTGTTTGTGGTGCTGTGACCAAATAAGAAGAAGAAGAAGAAGAAGAAGAAGATGGAACCAACGACATAGCTGAAATGAGTAAATGAGAGCAAAAGTCTATATATATATATTTAACAGCAGTTAAAAACAAAGTCGTTTGAAGAAATGCCACTGCCTCGTTTCTATGGTTGCATACTACAGAAAGCCGTTGATAAATTGTCGTGGAAGCCAGGTTCAAACTGGGAGGACTTAACTCGTGAACAACAAGGCGAACTCACTAAAGCACAGGTAGCAAAGATAGCAGCCAAGTTGAACCACAAGCCATTGTTATACGAACACCCCGAAGAACGCTATAAAGTCAAGATTGGTGAGGTTACAACCAATTACTCTACAGAGGATGATGCATGGAAAGTCATCATCGAAGTGAATGATGGTACTCCGAGTGGCAAAGAGATGCTGCGGAGGATACGCAACAAAGAACTAACAGGTTTATCATTATCACACGATACAAGAACGTTAGAGCCAGTAGATGTATGTTTAGTGAAAGAAGGATTTCGATTTGGCACGGGTATCGAAGGAGAGATGTCTATCGATTCAGCAACAGAAGAAGAAGAAACAATGCAAAGTAAACCACAAGAATATATAGTGGGTCACAGCGAACCAGATACATCGAGTGTGTTCAGAGCATCTAACATCCTAGCAAATACCCCGCGAATCATACACGCAGGTTTATTCGCTATGTCTAACCAGAATCAACAACCGCAGCAATCGAAGCCATTCGATATGTTGAGTACGCTACCACCGCAACAACAACAACAACACAGACAATACAATCAGTATGATAATCAAAATCAATCGAATCAACAACAATACCAACAAATGAATAATCCTCAATATCCACCTCAACAGCAACAGCAACAACAATGGCAGAACACCAATTTAAACCCTGATCCTCAACAACAACCTGGTGGCAACCAGAACCAGAATCAAAATCAAGCTCATCCTCCTACTCAACAACAACAACAACCTCAACAACCGCCTCAACAGCAGCAGCAGCAACCTGAAGGTATTCATGGTGATCTGAAAGCTGTCGTAGATGGTATTATGCGTAGTAATTTACCTGCTGATCAAAAGAAAACACAGATTGATCTACTCACTAAAGTGGCTAAACAGCAATCTGAGCTCATGAGCGAGAAACAGAAAGCGCAACAAGCGGCGGCATTAATTGAAGCTCAGTTACACAACTCAAAAAAGCATGAATTAGAAGCGTCCCGTTTATTCTCTCAAACTGTTGATCATTTTATTAAACAACAAGGTGGTCAACTTCCTGCTCCTGGCACTGAAGATCCTAACTTAATCGTTAATAGTCCACATACATGGCTAGCCAATCGTCAACCTGCTATGATGGCTGCCAGTGCTCGTTTCGTCAACCACTCATTTGCATCATCATCCTCTTCTAACAATAACAACAACAATCAACAACAACAACATCAATATGGTCAAATTCAACCACCAGTATCTGAATATGATCCTGATATGATGTCAAACTACAATGCATTTCAACAAGTAATCAATGAAAATCAACAGTATGCACAAAATCAACCACAAATGATGTATGCTGGTTACGGTCATCAACAACAGAGACAACAACAATCATCGTCATCGTATGGAGGGCATCAACAAAAGCCATTTTGGAGTGCTTCGGGTTTAATGGCAGATACAGTAGCTGTATACAGAGAAACCAATCAAGCATCTCGTGGGTTTGGGGATACCTTTAGCATGTCGGACGTGCGTTCGACGCCTGTGAGGACCCAGAATGCACCTTCACAGGGCGAGCTTGATCAAATGCAGGGGTTAAATTAGTATTTTGAGTCACCGGAACATGTATTTTATTATTATTATTATCACTTGTACCAATAGCTGGATACTCATAACTCTTCGATGTCTCATTCATTAAATCCAGTAATGCTTTCGATGAAGCAATCAAAGCAAATGCTTGGCCGCGCTGATACGAACTCTTGTTCATACAAACATCGTTATTCATTTTTTTTCTTTCTTTCTTTCTTTCTATACATCTTCATGTAAATTAACTAATTTCAAAATAAATCGACACACATCTGTCGTTGTATAACTAGGGTTCTAGTTCTGAGTCTACGACTTCGTCGTCGTCATCTGAATCCGAATCGTCGGTTATATCTGTATTAAATGACTGTACGTCGCCATGTGATCCCAGAAATCCATTGATTCGATCTATATCAATATCAGTTGGAATTGGATTACCGCCACTACCATAACAATGAATGAAATGAACAGAATTTTTGGTTCGTGGGTTACACGCTGATGAACCTCGTGAAAACCACGAACGATTATCAACCCATGCATTGAACGCATCGTATGTGGTATTCACTCGATCCGATCTGTGATACTTTATCGACACAGCAATACACAAAACCATTTATTTATTTTTTTTTTAAAAAATGGAAGACTAAGAAGAAGAAAAGAGTTTAGCCCCTACGGTTGATATAGTTGCTTTGCATACATCCATGACCTTCTCGCACAACTCAATGGTCATGCCTTTGACAGCGCCACCGACCAGTTTCTGTGTGTCTTTCAATGCTTGGTAGTAAATCACAGCAGCTGTCGAGAAAGCACTGTGTTTCAATGCTTCGGCTGCTCCGCTTGGGCTACTTTGCAAACGCATCAACAATTCCAACACCGCTTTGATTTCATGTAGTTCAAGTGGGTATTCCTTGGCTTCTGCTACCAGCTTGAGTTGTTCTTGTATGATCAACCAATACAAATTAACACGGCCATTCTTTTTGTGTATGTATTGCGATGGCATCGCATCACCCATTACATTGTAGATCAGACTAACACGCTTGCTGAGTTTGCTAAAGCGTACCTTGCGTGATGTTTTCGCGCATGTTATAAAATTCTGTATAAGCTCCAATGGTGAATACATCACCGATAGCCTAGCATCATTCTGGGATACAATAAACAGAGCTGCTGCTTGCATGTACACCGTAGATTCACTCTGCTTGAGCGTAGAACCAGACGCTTTGATAAACAACATCAATAAAGCAACACATTCTTGTACTAGTGCATAAGTCGGAGTATGTGTCAACATTGATTTCGATAGACTAGCTTTAAACTGTGCTGATAACCGATGTCTCGTGGTGATTTCTTTTCGCTCTGCTTCTGTTAAAACACACAACGCAGTAGGATCAAATGTATCGATCGCTTTACAGCCATGATCGGTGATATCACGAGCACGATTCGCTTGCATTTCAGAGTCAAACGAACCACTTGATAGTTTTTTGTTGTTGTTGTTGTCTCCGTCAGTAACAGCACGAGTAACCTGTTCTTTTTCAGTAGCTACGTCATCTGCGAACTTGCGTTCGACTCTGTCTTCTTGCATGAATTTATCACTGTATACCAAAGCACAGTTGGTGCATGTTGTAGTGCCATCGTGTTCATCTGTTACTAATGTATCAGGAGGGCATGCCTTGTCTCTGCATCGCACCGCAAACATTCCTTCGCGTATAATACGTTTACTGGTTTCAGCAGTCATAGCATCCGCTGCAGCGCATTCACTGTCATCAGCAAACTTGGTGTATTTGGTGTTACAAAGAGGACATTCGTTGTATCCAGTCTTGAGATTACGAAAACACTCTGCTTCGTGGCATGTATCACCAAGACAATAAACAGAAGCACGCCATGCACCACACTTAGGACTAGGACAGTGATACCGTAATTCGCGTGATGATTTCAGTTCTTTCACCATCGGGGTATAGCATTTATTCTTCGTACACAACGGAGCCTGTTTACCATTACGCTCACGCCACTTACGATTGAACAGAGGGCGCATTGGCACTTTATTCTCTTGGAATACCGTGTTGATGTTATTGGATAACTTAACACGCTCCGAATCAAACTTGGTGAAACAAGGCTGTAGAACAGGAGGACCCATCATCTCAGTAAACGAGAATGGACAGATCTTTACGCTTGCTCTGTGTTGATTTGGAGGTGGTGGTTGCGGTGGTTTGATGATAACAGCAGCATCTTCCAAAAAGCAACAATGCATTTTTTTTCTTTCTGTCGACACGAAACAAAAAACAAACAAACAAACAACGAAGTTGTGAATATGTAAGTTTATAAGTTAAGATTGAAATCGTATGTTGTCTCTTGTTATATTGAATTCGATCATATTCATGCATATGTGGACTTTCGTGAGTTCTGTCTCGTATTCCTGCTTTAGTTTCGGTGTAGCAAACTGAAACATCTTATGCATGTGCTCTCGCATCAAAGTCTCGTCGTTGTTTAACTCTGGCTTTCTAATAACACGCTTCACGATATGATACAGTAGATAATAGTGGTATAATTCTGGACTTATTGACACCGATATTTGCTTTTCATCCGTGTATTGTTCTACTTCGTGTGCATCAAACGACTCTAATATACTCACGACATACGGTAATCGATCCAATGCATCAACAGCTTGTGTTTTAGAAAACAACAAGGCTTTCACGGAAGCTCGAATATTCTTTCGTGTCATACCAAGATCGTTAATAGCACATCCAAATGTAAACAACATACTCAGACAATAATCCTTCATGAATACACCAAGTCTGTAATTTAATAGAATATCTACCGCATTCATTAAGTCATCTGCAGTCTGCCACGTATCTTCACTAGAGTCATAACCAACCCACCGCACCAAGTATTTAACTACGTCGGTAGCACCACAGTGCTCATTGACGACAGCATGATCCAAGATCTTCTCTACTTCGTATTCTTTTTCGATATCCATTTTGAATAATGATAATAATAATAATAACAATAAATCGAAATAACTTTGACTTATAAGTCACGCAACTTTTTTTTAATCCGTGACTCTACCAGTCATTTATGTTGCAAGGCAGCTGCCTAGCAAATCGAGAAAGTTCCACCCCTCGAAAAAAAATCCAGGTCAGGGTAAAAATATTTTTTAAAAAGGTCAAAAATTTAAGGCCGTAACAAGGCTGGGTTGCATTTTGTAAAAGTTGCCTAACACTAAGATTTTTTTTTTTTTTTTTTTTTTTTTTTTTTTTTTTTTTGAGTTTGTGTT
>Ga0302197_10000369_pt1 | contig 45036 bp, 71 predicted proteins | sample II_Bog_N2_1_FD_193526 | JGI IMG/M metagenome (GOLD analysis project Ga0302197, IMG submission 193526) | Peat permafrost microbial communities from Stordalen Mire near Abisko, Sweden - II_Bog_N2_1 | ecosystem: Environmental > Terrestrial > Soil > Wetlands > Peat | place: Sweden: Abisko... | reverse complement strand
ATGTGTCAAATATAGCTAAGCCTTCCTGATGTATTTCCTCTCAAAGGCATTCAGCTGCTGCTTCGTATCAAAGGCCAACTCGACCGTCCCCTTGCTGTAGTCCGTGTTGCGTCGAACGGGACGGAACATGTTATGGCGGCCGTCGTGATCGAAAAAACTCAAACCCTTTTGATATACCTCGTCGAGTATCTCCTTGTGACCCTCCAGGTCAAGCACGTAACTGTACTGCAACGGCTCGTCCCAGTTGTCGATTGAAACTATGTCGATACCAGGTACCATGACGTTGCCGTGCTGGTCAACGACCATCTCATTCCCGTTACGGTCGGCTATCAGTTCTAATGCTTTCATAAGTCAAATATAGATTGAGTTTCCGGGAGCCTAAAGCGTCTCTATGTAGTACTCGCAACTCTTGTCGTATCCATGGCGCATGTAGTGCGGCGCTTGAAAGAAGTGCTTTGTACTAACCGTGCCGTCCTTCTTTATGGCAAACACCTCGTATGAGATATAGTCGAGGTCTTTCTGTATTTTATCAGCATCCTTAACATAACCACTTATGATGCTCGTGTCCACGAATATGGCCGCCTCGGCAACCACGCCGACGCCGAGGTTCTTCCCGTTGCAGTCAAACACTGCAACGCAGGTGCCAGCTTGGATTTCCCTGGTCTCATCTCTGTGCTTAGACACCTTCTCCCTTATGAATTTTTCTATCACCCACGCCTTCGCCCTCAGGCTGGCAAGCTCCGTGAACATCTCGTGCAGTTCATCCTTCAGTTCCATAATTATAATTTGAATGCCTCCTGGTACTCCTCGATGGCCTCAGAGGTCATTTCGAAGGCGTTTAGGACGTTATTGTTACAAACCTGTGCAAATGCCTCACGCAGCTTCACCTGCTGGTCAACGACCTTGAATTGCTTCAGGGAGCGCCTGTGCTCGAACTCAACGTTGAGCTTGTGCATCACGGGCACCAGCCAGTCGAACGACGTGTGGTACTTCATCTCGCTCATGGACTTGTGTCTGTACACGCCGGTTGGCGCAGTACTGTTCTTATAGTAGAACAGGCCGGGATCACACGGCGGCTCGAGTGACACGTCCGGCGCACGGTAAGGCTCGGTGAACTCCGCACCGTCGTACACCGCCATTATGATTATCCGCTTTCTTAGCTTCTCTTCCATGACGTAAATATATTAGAAAGTTCCCGGTTAGTCCAGGAACCGTTATTCCTTGAGCACCCTGGAGTCTATCGGTGCGAAATTGTAAGAGTCGGCCAAGTTGTAACCCGCGGCCGTAATGTCCATGAAAACGTCCAGCTCATCGTCGCAAATCACCTCGCCGGTTCCATTCTTACGCCACAAGCCTAACTTGTCCTTGACGAACATTACTTTATTCTTGTTCACAGGCCAGGTCATTGGAACTTCGAATTTTCTCCTCAACCTCTCCTCCGGGGACCCGTACTTATATTTGTTTTCGGTAGGGAACAAAGCCCTCGCGCTTCTTATGTTGACGCCGGTCCACGAGGATGTCTCGACTATGAGCATGGTACTCGGGATCAGGTTCTCCCAAAGAAGTTCCTTCGGATTGTCCACGATTAACTTGCTCAAGCTCTTCTTCACGCCGTTCAGATGCTTCCACGCCTTGCCAACCTTGTTTAGATTGTTATCGATAATGGCAAAAGGGTGGAGCCTCTTATAGAACAACTTGGTCTCGGAGTCCATGACCCTGTAAGACAGCACCTCCGGCAAGTCCTGACCTTGGTTGAACTGCCTACCAATCTGATCCGCAACACTATCGTATGTGTTATAAAAATCATAGTTATGATATGTCACGTATGTGGAGCCGCTCGTCGTCAAATTAATGGTCGAGGCAAGTGAAATGGAATTGAAAGGAGTGTTTGATGCTGCCATTATGAACTAAGTGTAGGAATTTTCCTCAAAGAGTCGAGCCTTTCGTTCGCTTCCTTTAACATTCTCACGTACTCCGACTCCTTGTAGTTCTGAATCTTTATGTGCTCTTTAAGATCCTCGATCTGTTCCCTCTGCACTTCCGTGAGCTGCTTGTAGAGGGGCAACACGCCAATGGCTTGGTCAAGCAATGCGATCTCTGCGTCGTTGATGACGATCACCGTCTCTTCCTTGAAGTGCTTTGCCTCCTTCATCACAGGTGTCAACTCAGCTGCATCTTCGGTTATGTTGATACAGCCGGCCGCAACATAAATAAGGCCGCCCTGCTCGGCGGCCTCCTTTGGAGTTAGTAACTGATATAGTATTTTCTTTTCCATGTTATTTTTTTGCAAAAGCGGTCAATCCCTCTACGGTGTTTTCGAGCTCTCCCTTCATTATCGCTATGACTGCTCTCTTCTGTAAAGATGCGATTTCTTTCCCGAAGATACCCATTTCCATCAGATCGTCGCCGTCCAAAGCAAGATCCTGAAAAGAATTAGGGAAAGCCTTGGACTCAAACTTCTTGCGCATAGACTTATCCATGAACTTAAGCACGGTCTTGGATTTTTCCTGGGCCTTGAACGCAATCCACTCTGGTGGCTCGTCTGGTATACCTTCGAACCACAATTGCAAGGCCTGCAGTTCCCTCTTCGTGCTGTTGCCGATTTTCAACTTTTCTGTAAAGAATTTCTCAGCCGACGGCACCTCAGGGTATATGCTAAGAAAAAGGAAATCGCTCAATGTCTTTGCTTCCGCACATGACTCCCTTATTTCATGACCGAAGAACTGTTTGAACAGTCCTGTTTTTTTCAAAAGTAGCGCAAATTTCTTGACGTTCCCACCCTTGTCGAATACTTTCTCGAACTCTTCGAGAACTCTCTCTGGCGTTATCTCTTTTATAAGGTGCGCATTGTGTTGTATCATGTCGTGCAGATCCTCGGTGAGATCAAAGTCGAACCTCGCGGCTTGGCTATCTGCCCTCATCAACCTCAACGGATCGTCCAGAAATACCTCATCAGACACAGGTCGTATCAGGTGATTTCTGAGGTCAAACAAGCCATCTGTAGGATCGATAAGCAACATGTCCTCGCCAACAGCCATCGCGTTGATGGTGAAGTCCCTCCTCAGCAAGTCGTCTTCTATTGAAAGGTTGAAATCACTCTGCGTCAATATGGATTTGTGGCCCTTTTCACCAGGCAACTTTTTGTCCGTACGTGGTAGCGCAACGTCTATATCCATGATGGCACCGAAAGGTTTGAACTTAAGCACGCCAAACGACTCACCTACAAGGCTGATTGCACCGAATTTCTCGAGGTGACTAAAGAGTATGTCGTGAGGTACACCGCATACAACTATGTCGATGTCCTTCGGAACCCTGCCTATTATCGCATCACGAACAGAACCGCCAACGATGTAGGATGTGCCGCCCATCTCCTTCAGCTGCTGGATTGGCTCCATGCTGAACACTGTCTTAAACTGTTCTAAATCCTTGAATTTTTCCATGATGTAAATGTAGGTTGTTATTCCGAGAAGCCCCGTTCGATCAGTTTTGCGGCCAAAGCATCTCTTGTTGCGATTAAGTCATCGTAGGTGGTTTTGAACCAGTAAAAAATATACGGGTTATATTCGGACAGATCTATCGTGGCAACGACAGTGTTTTCCGGTGAGCCCTCGTGTATTTTGCAGTAGTAATCATACCAGTATGAGTTCCACAACCGGCCGTCGTATACGTACGTCTTCTTGTCGTCTACCTTAATATAAGGCCAATACGCACTGCTCACCTCGATAAATCTTTTACCTATCTTTCTTTGGAGTGCGTGGAAGAGAGGACAATCGTCCTGGTCGGCATAGTCCATATCGAGGTCAGACCTCAATATGTCAACAGATATTATTTTCATGATGTGAATATATCAAGTTATACCCAGAGCAAGCCGCTCCTTCGCCTCCTCGCTGTAAGGCTCGAGTGTTAGTGTTAACATAACCGTGTCATCGACCTTGCCGAAGAAGTTGTATGTCAACAAGTAGTGCACGTGCCCGTTCCATGACGTTCCGTCATATACGTATGTCGGTTTGTCATCCAGGTATATCACCGGTATCGTCGGCGAATGCACAACGACATTTTTAACCCCCGTATGCCGCTTGACGGCGGTCCCGAGAGGGCAAAGGAAATCCTTGCCGTTATAGTAGAAGTCCTTGCGCAGAATGTCCAGCTTCATGTGTCAAATATAAATTTTTATTCCTGGTGCCACTCGATCGTGCCGCATATTTTCTTGTTCTTGTCCTTCAGCCACTCGATCAGCAGGTATTTTCTCGGCCCTGCCAGCCCACGGCTGATCAACGCGTTGCGTTCGGCCCTTCTCATAACGAGCCAATCCTTTGCACTTACTATCACGCACAATAAAATGATAGCTTGGAAAAGCCAGCCTGTCGTCTTTATGTCGCTATACCTTGCATTGACAACGTGAAACAACGCATGCCAAGAAAAATATATACTGTAAAAAACGAAGCACAGAGCGGACAGTAATAGCGTACATATAATCAATGTACCGATGTATTCCAAGCGTTGGAAAAAAGTCTTTCTCCTACCCGGGCCTTCGTGTGGCTCCGGCTCCCTGAAAAGTTCGACAACGTAATAGGGTATGTTCACCGCTATTTCGATCGGCAACAATATAAACGCGAGGATAAGCTTCTCGAAATATCTGCACCTGCTTTTCGGCAGGCGAAGCGGCTGTATGTTGTAGAACCACATGTAGAAAACCGCATGCCAGCTTGTAGACTTGAGTCTCATATTATGAATTTTGATGTTCAAACCACTCTAAGAAATCCTTTGCATCGATAAGGAACAAAGGTATATCTGGATTATTCTTGATGAAGCCAGGCTTGCCGCTCTTACCTTGCAGAAATTGTTTTACTTTATTTAAAGTCACTTTCTTATGTAACTCGAAATCGTAACACATAACTTCGGAATATATGCCATGTGCCCTCGCGATCACTGGATCTGGAATTACTATTTTTGTCATCATCTTATGTTGTAAAAGTAATAGTTTATGATTTGTTCGAATGTCAACCGCCGGTGGTCGTGCCTCCACCCGTTACGGGTATTGTATACCGATGCAAACTCTTCCTGCTCGTATTCGTCCAGCCGGTTCAGGTCGCCCTCAATGTTGTTCCTGGCATCCCTGTCGATCTCTTGAAAGTCGATGAGCGGCAAAGCTTCCGCAATTATGTCGAACATGTTCTCGAGCGTAGTACGTGCCATGGCTAAACGAGTTGTATTGCGGACTGGGGAATGAGTAGTGTTTTCAGCCTGTACGGCGTGGAATCGGAGTCGTATATCAAGTCATCCGTGTCGAGGATCCACAGTGGATCGCCCTTGTGCTTGCCCTCTTCCGTCTTTAGTTTGTAGCGGCGGTGGATAATGTCATTCCAGCGAAGTGTGTCCGTCTGGAATATCTCTTTTCTTTTTGGCCCGATGCTGAGCGTAATGATAACCTCTGCACCCGGTGTAAACTGTTTCATGTCTGTTTGTTTTGATAAAGTAAATATACAAAACTTTCCCCAGAGAAACTTACTCGTACGTATACTCTCGGCTGTCTTTTAGATTTTTAAGCCTCAGCTTGTCGTAGTACTCGTCGACCTGCTTGAAGGAATAGAAGAATATCGTATCGATTTTCCCGTCCTTAACGGTAAATGCCGTGTCGACTGGCTTCACGAATATGGTTGGCCTAATCGTATCTACATGGCCGAGCTCAACCTCACGCTGAATAAGGTCCATCCTACTATCAGCTTGGTTGAAAGCAACAGCAGTAGATATAACTGCCGCAATCACTAAACCCAATGTAACATTCGTTACTGAAAATTTCATAATGATTATTTGTTTGATACACCAAATATAAGCTCATTTTCCAAGTTCCACTTGGCAATCCTGGCCTCCCTTAGTTTACCCTCGAGTGATCTTATGCCCTCATTGGTCGCCTTGATAAGCTCAATAGTACGCTCGTGCCGCCTGCCAGTCATGAAGCAAGACTTAAATGACAATATGGCTACAGCCTCACACATTCTGTTCACGTCATGCTGTAGTGTCTCTATGTAGAAATTAGCGTACCTGATTGGGTCGTCGTGCCAGTACAACACTACACATTTTATAAACCGGAGTATCTTGCGCTTCATGTTCCGAATTTATAATTTTTTACTGGGATTTCGAAATTAGAAGCTAATTTTTTAGGCAACCACAATTGCCGCATGTGCCGGCGCTGTAATTGTAGTGTTTTGCTTCCTTGTATACAGAGCAACCAGAAATCACAAAAGACAGTATCAGCACCAAAGTAAAAATCCGTTTCATAATTGTTTTATTTTATTAAAGCAAATATAGATCTGGATTCCTGGTGGGTACCAAATTAGTATTTGTATGGATTTTCCAACATGTCCGGCCAGTTCTTGTCACCGTTCAGGTATGCCAGCACCACCTTTTTCAACTGGTACATTTTGTAAACCTGGTGCGTATTCTTAACTTCGTAGCCGAACATCTGGCCTATCCTGTACTCATGGTTCATCTTGCCGACCTTCTTGGCGGTGATAATCGGGCAGCCGTCGGAGCAGTAGTTGGTCATGCCGGGATACCTTATGCTCTTGCTGTTGCCTGGAATGCCGCAAGAGTACTTGAAAACGTTAACAGCTTGGGCCAATTGGCCGATGCCGTAGAAAATTGTCTTTGACATATTGTTTGTTTGTTGATGTAAATATAGTGGCAAATCCCGAGGGCTTACCTTGAGGCAATTATTCTCAGCAGGCGAACTCCTCCACTCTTACCACTTTGCCGGTGGCGATGCACTTGTACTCGGTATAACCGTAATCGTCGTACCGGCCGTTATATGTGGTATTGCTGACACACATATATATACCAAAAAAATTGTATATCTTATAGTACTTCAGGTACAGCTTCTTTTTCAAATGTTCAATGTCCTGCTTCAGGAGCATTACTTTACGCTGGTACCAAATTTTCGGCTTGTTCTTGTAGATTATCATACAGTAAAATTAGTTTATTTTCCCGAGTACATTTCGTGCTTGGTGCTGTTGAACAGGATTATGTCCAGCCACTCTATGTACACAGATGGCATCGACCTCGCTATGTCGGTGTTGTCAATCCTGGTACCGCCAGAGTGCTGCAAGATAGGTATCAGCTCGCCCTCATACCTGAGCTCTATTTTCTCCACGTCGAAGTGGTGCCTGCAGTATGCACAAGCAGCATCGAGCACGATCTGGTTAGCCACGATGAGCTCAACTTCCGAGTCCTCGGTAACCGCCTTCTGGTATGCGTCAAAGAGATATTTCTCCACTTCAAAGTCGCTGACGCTTGCGCCGAATTTAGAGAAGTTTACTATCAATAGTGCCATGTTTCTTATTTATGAATCAAATATAGCTCGTTGTTCCAAGTGCCTGAAATGAAAAAAGGGGCCTGAGTCGAAACTCTACCCCTTACAAACAAACGATATACTTTTAAACCTTATGTACGATTTTGTTGGCCGCCTTTATGATGGCCGACTTATTTTTATTGTCCTGCGTGATGGTCACGCCGAAGTTCTCGAAAATGTAATCCTTAATCTTCTGGGCCGTCATGGTCGAGAAATCCAGTCCCTCGATGGTGTGCACCAGCTCTTTAACCGGCTTGCCTATCGAGTAGGCGGAGTACTTCTCAACCTGTTCGCCGCCGATCTCTGTGAACTCAGGCGGGTTAGGGTCGAAAACAAACTCAACCTCCTTGCCGTCAGATTTCTTAACGTCCACGGTCTGCGTGGCAACCTTTACCAGTTTCTCGGTGCGCTGGCTGTCCTCCTTGCGCTCGCAAACAATGAAGTACTTGCAAACCCTCATCTTGGTATCGTTGTAGTCCATAGGCACCGCAACGACGTCGCGTGGGTCAATTTCGACCTCGAGGATGGTGTTGCCGCTGAAAGTCTTCACGTATCCCCATCCTGCAACGTGGAAGCCGTAAGAGCACTGGTTACGCCTATTGGCATCGACCTTGTGTCTCTCCATTTTAACGACCGTCCCAACCTCGTTGGGGATCTTGCCGGAGTGCGAGTCGAAAAGTTTGCCGTCTCCGTTGCGGGTAACCTTCTTGTAGGCGATGAAGTTGCCGTCGTCGGTTATGGCAATCATGTTCTTGTCCAGGAACCTGTAAAGGTCTGCCGCGCTCTCCTTGTTCTCGTTCTCAAGTATCTTCTTGTGGAACTTGAGCATCGGCTCGAACGGTAGGCCGTCCTGTGCGTACGCGACGATGCGCTTGCCGAGCGCCTTGTCCACCACCGTGTCCGTCTCTATGTCCAGGACTTCCTCGCCGAGAACCTTGAAGCGGCCGTGGCTCCAAACCGGTATGGAATAGGTGCCCTTGGTCAGGCGGTCGATTATCGCGTCCTCGTCGCCGAGTCTTATCAGCTCTTTGATTTCCGCAAACTCCGGTTTGTCGTTGGTGAACTGGACGATTTTGTCCGGCAATGTGAGGATCATTGTCTTATCCGTCACGATGAATTTAACTCTTTCCATTATATAAGTGCTTGTTTTATTTTATCAAATTTAGCTACATATTCCTGAAGCAGGGCGTTTTTTTCCTCGAGCTCTCTCTTGATGGCCACATTCTCCACCTCCAGGTCTATGTTTTTCACATAGAAGCGGCAATAATCGTCGCCAAAATGCCTGCTTAGGTTCGGGTACGTCGCCTGGATTCCTTCGAATACCGCTTGATATTCGCTCAAGTCCGGCGCTTTGAAGTCCTTGATGCAGTCGCCGTAATACCGGTTGAAATAATCGAAATCAACAGCGTCAGATTTTTTAACAGTATCCAGCACCTTCAAAGGCTCCAGCAATTCCTGCTTCAGGCCGTAATTCTTGTAATTCTCGTAGAGGTACAGGAACTCTGCCAGCTTGGATTTTCTGTATATCTCCCTAATCTTACGCCGGTTCATGCTTATGAACTTCTCGAGCGTGATGTACTTGGCGAACAGCTTAAGCTTGGCGGTAGGCACGGTCAGTATTATGAGGTTATTGGAAATCCTCCCCACGATTTCGCTCACCGCCCTAAGCAACATCTGTTTTGATGTGTCCCTCTCGTCCCCAACCTCCACCACGAGTATGTCCTTCAGTTTATTCTCGTTTTCGTCTATTATGTCGCCGTCAGAGTGATAGTAATCGTACTTGTAGCAGCTGTTTTTCTTATACCTATACAATGATAACTTGTTCTTCTTGGAGTACCTCTTCTCAACCTTCGGTCGATCCTTCCTGGTCTTCGGCACGTTCTTGTACGGCTTCAAATCAAGGCCGTACTTCAACAGTTCAGCCACGTCTTTCTCCAAAGCCTTCTGATATTCATCTGTCGTCTTGTGGCCGTTCGACGTCAAGTAAACCTTCTCGGTATCGTCCTGGATCAGGACGAAAGGGCCTGCTTGCATGAGAGTCCTGTTCCTGTCGGAGTTCCACTTCACGCCGGCAGCGGCGTCCGCCGCGGATATGTAGTATATTCTGTTGCGCAAATCCTTGATGGAGGAAACGAAAAGGTTATATTCCTTCTGCTTCTCTGTCCTCAACGCGCCGGCGACCTTATACTTCGCCTCTTTTACGATCATCACGTCAATCATTTTGATCCTAATCTCGCTGTTCTTAACAACAAGCTGCTCGACAACCAGGCCATTCTCGACTCTGTCGTAGTAGAACTTGGCTTTGTTGGACAATTTCTTGAACAGCTGATCCTTGGTGATGAGGGTGTCGTACAGGCAGCAGGCATCGTAGTAGTTCTTGGCGTTCTTGAAATTGCTTATATACTTCTGGCTGAGTTCGTTGAAGAACTCACGCAGATTCTCGGTAATCATCGAGATTGAGTCGTCGTCATACTGTAGGGCCTCACGGGAAGCCTGCAAGGGAAGCACGCCATTGTTGAAGTATATGCACACCGCGAAATCGTGCAGGCCGCTTATTATGTCTACGAGGTTCGTGTCGATCGGGTAGTAGATGCCGTCTATGATGGCGTTAACGCTGCTCTCGAGGAACTGCTCGCGCTTAAACACCTTGAACAGGGGCGTGTCGTAAGACTTGCCCATGAGCGGCATGATCTCGAGATTTTTATATTTCTCTTTGAAGTTGATAAGTTTAGGCCTCACCTTCCAGAAGTAAGTGCTCTTGATAACCGCCTTCTCGAATTTCTCCCTGTCCGCATTCGTCTTTATCGGTATGATAATTTCCGTGCCGTTCGGTACGCCTTCGGCGAAGTCCTCCTTGAGGAGCGCTGCACGTCCCTCGAGCGTCTTGTCTATGTATATGGAATACAGATACTCTATTTCGTCCTGCACCGTCCTGACCATGAACGCGTCGCTGTACGCGAAGGGTGTCTTGGAACCGAGGCCGTAGCCACCTGTCAAGTTGTTGCTGTTCCTCTTGGTGGAGGCGCCATACTTCAAGTAGATTTCGTCAATCGCTTTCGGGGAGATGCCAGTGCCGAAGTCGCGGAATATCAGGTTTATACCGTCCTCGATGGTTATAGAGTTCGTCCTGTCCTGTATCTCTATTTCGATCTGCACATCCGGGTTGCCGTTCTGCCTATGAGCGTCGCGACAGTTGGAGCTAATCTCCCTGGCGATCGATCCTATTGGGTCCTTGTAGACCTTGCTCCTCAGGATGTCAAATATGATGTGGTTACTCTTCTCATCTATGGTGAATTTCTTCTCCTGGAAGGATTCAGAGACAAGAACATCCTTGTCGACCATTTGTATAATCATATCGTTTTGTTTGTTAAAGCAAATATAGGAGCTAATTCCCGAAGTTCATTAATTCCTATATTTCTCAATATTTAAAATGTAAACGAACAGATAATGGCAGTCACATTAGGAAAATTAGCGACCAAACTTGCAGCTTGGCTTGGTATATATAGAATATCAGCGACCAACTACAACAACAGGTTGACATATCAAAATTACGAGGTTAACCCTGGCGCTAACGGTTCTTTCTCAGACTCTGGCGGCAGTGTCGGAAGGTATCCTCTGCCAACGAGGGGCACTTTCAAATCGCAGATACAGGAGCTTAAGGCTGAGACCTTGACTTCTCTCGCAGCACCAAGCTCTCTTGCCGGCACGGTTTCGACTGGTCAGATAGCTTTGTCTTGGTCCGCAGTGTCTCACGCCACTGGCTACAAGGTGGAGAGGTCCACGACCAATCCAGCCGCCTTCAACACCGCTGGCGTACCTGCACCGGGTTTCGTAAAGCTATACACCGGTTCCGCTACGAGCTTCACCGATACGACTACTGTCGCCGGCCTCGTATATTACTACAGGGTCACCGGGACGACAGGCGAGCCTCTCGCGGCACAGACTTACCAGGAGACTTACTCTTACCTGACTGAGACGGCACAATAAAAATTTCACAACAATAGATGAGAAGGACGGCTAATTGCCGTCCTTTCTTATTTTACACAGGCTTGTTAGCCAGGTCGCAGTAGAATTCGTAGTGGAAACAAGTACCCCTGAATCCCCGAGGCTCCTCATAAAACACGTCACCGATCGTCCAGTCGTCCATGATCGTAGAGATGTGAAGCTCTTCCATCAGAGGACCGAGCTGGTCGTATATGCTCTTGCCGCCTATGACCCAGATGTCCTCGTTAAGCAGTTCCGAGTTGTATTGTATCAGCCGCACGGAGCCAGACACATCGACGGGCTTTGCATTACAGGCATTGATTTTGTTCCTCTCTAAGCTTTCGAGGATTGCAGCCTCAAGCGCACCAAACAAGGTGTAATATCCCTTGCCGACCACAAAGCATCTCCTACCAGGCAACTCCTTGCCGCCAAGGTCTACCTCGAAAGTCTTGCGCCCCACTATCAGTATTGCGCCCCGTGTCTTGCTTTTGAAGTGTTTGAAATCATCCACGGACTTCCACGCGAGCTTCCCATCCTTGCCGAGTGTGCCACACCTGTTCTTAGCCACTATCCCTCTTAACATTAAATCATTTTAGTCCTCGTAATTATAGTACGCTCGTGACAATACGCTCTTTACGTAAACATTAGGTATAACCTGCGGGTTGTTTCGCTTGAAAACCTCGTATTTGTCGTCGCTGTAGTAGTTGTTGATAACCTCACCGACAGCACCGGAGCGTGAAACGCCATAAGCACAGTGAATGTAAGCATTTTTCGCCGTATCCTTGTTATCCTCCAACATTTTTATGATCCTCCCTGCCATGTCGTCATCGAAGAACTTGTTGCCAGGCAAACTACAATCAAGGTTCTTGTCCCTGTCGCTGAAGTCCCTGTCGTCGAACTCGAGGTTCAACACGTTGGGGTGGTCAGTGGTGAACCAGTGGTCCTTGTCGGCATGCGTGCCTACGATGGATATGAATATAGAGTCCTTCACGTCCTCGACGGTATCGTCGTTGATCTTGTTGGCGTACATCAACTGGTTGAAATTCTCGTGGCTTAATACTTTCACTCTCATACTGTAAATATAGGGATTAGTTCTCGGAGCTATAATGGACAATACTTAACCGCAGCACAGGTTAACAATATGATGCCAATACCGAACAGCCCAAATATCAACCAATAAAAATGGTCATATACGTCTTCCTTGTAATCCCTCTTGAAGTACGTCCTCCCCTCTTGTACCTCATTATATTGGTACTCCAAAGAGTAAACGCTATAGATGAGCTGCGGCTCGTCGGCATACTTCTCCTCGATGTAGTAGTCAAGGTACTGATTGCCCTTGTGTACCATGGCTTTCGTATGCTTGCCCATCACAGTATATTCACGCCAATACCAGATGTTGTCATTCTTGTCGTTGTCAACGTAGGTCATGAGCCAAAATCCCAAAATCCAAGCTAACAAGCCTATCCTTCCTGAATATTTCATAATTTTATCGTTCTGCCTCTGTCATTAATCGTTTCAGCTAACGTATCTGGCGTCTTGTATGGCAGCGCAGGCTTGCCGTTGAAGGTGTGCGTGCAACAGTTACAAGATGCCCTCGGGATCGGCGCGTCCGGGTCTATCTTCTGCAGTATGCCGTCGGAGTCTACGAACAGCGCGCTAAACATAGAGCTCTCACCCATCCTGACTATCGCGCTGTGGTCCTTGGTGTGGTGCACCATGCGCCATATAGGTTCCTCGGTGTCCAGCCGGCTCTGTGCCTCCTGGTAGGTAGGTGCCCATGGTTCTCCGACACGAGACAGCAGGAACATATACAGAGGGGTGTAATCAAGGCCGCGCTTCTTGGTGCCGCCCATACCCTTGTGGGTGCCCTCAAAATCCTGCATCTCCTTGGTGTTGCGCTCGTGCCTGAAGTCTCCGCCCACGTCGTAGTAGTGGTGCAGCGCACGCTTGTTTATCTTCCTGTACAAGGGTTCCTTCCTGTCTCGTTTCATGATGTAAATATAGAATTTATTTCCCAGTCTTATATATCTTGTTCAAACTCGATGGGGAAAACCACGTTAGGCTGGCCATTATAGAACTCCCAGAAGTGACTCTTCATCTCTTCAATAGTCCTGCCGGCGATGCCGCAGCCGACCTTGGTCATGTACACCTTGCTGCCTGGGTTTATGTTCTCGAGGTCGTCCACGGCCTTGAAAAAGCGCTCGAATATGGCAGATGTCTCCTCGGTACTGATAATGGAAGAGACAGACTTCGGCCGGCCTGTCTTCGGATCGAGTACCTGTTTGCTCCAGTAAAGCGTCGGCAACGCGTAGGTGCGACTGCAGAAGCCCTCCGAGAAGCCCCATGCAAGGCCGAGCTTGTCGTAACCGAACCGTGCGGAGCCCCCGAAATGTTGTCCTAAAGTATTCGTGGCGACAACTAAATACGCGTTAGGTTCCAAGTCCTCAACGCGCATCGGATCGGAGGTGTACTCCTTGCCATTTATAAATGTTCCAGCCATAATGTTTTGTTTATTTGTTATTTGATGTAAATATAGAAAAAAGTCCCCAGATTTAGTGGGAACTTTCGTTTGTTATGCCGTAAAATCAATTAATAAAGGCCTTTGTACTTGCTCACGAAGTAATCGAATGAGCAGCGGCGGGCATCGTCGTAGGTGAAACCCACAATGTTAGGGCCGTAAGTCTTGCCTGCAAGGCTGCGCGCCTCGTTCAAGGAAGTAGCCTGCACGTGTAATTCCGGGTGGCCTGCAATGTAGCCAACAAATTCGCCGTCTTTCTTGTCCAGCGTCTTACCTGAAGGGGTGCTGGTCGCATTAACAACTGGCGCGGCGTTCTGGGAACCGGCCGGTGCGGCAGCAACTGCGGCGGCGCCTGGCGTGTAAATCTTGTAAACGTTGCCGTTGTGGTTACCCAAGGTAAAGTCCCAATTTTCTTCCTTCGCAAGTTCTGCCATCAGGGAAGAGGTCTGGTACTGGTTGAGGCCGATGTTGGAGTCACGCGCCCAAGCCTCGTTCTTTGCTTCAAGCGTCGTAACCGTGCCCTGCGAGGCGAAGAAATCGTTGGCGATAGCCAGTAAAAGTACTTTTTTCATGTTTGTTTGTTTTTATTTGATTGTTATTTGATGATGTAAATATAGACTTATTTTCCAGGAGCGTCTTTCTCTTTAGTCTCGAACTTATAGAAAATGCCCGACTCTCCCCAGCCGAGCTTGTTCTCGGCTTTGCATATCTCGTCGTAGAACTTCTCCGCGACGCGCTTCGTGGGCCATCCGCTTATGCCTATCTGCTTCAATGCTTTCCTGAGGTCATCAACCCTCGCCGTGGTAACCGTAACCTCCTTGACGGTCTCCCCCTTGCTGACTACGTACCTGCCGCCGATCAGGATCGTCCTGAACTTGTCCTGTGAAATTACGAGCCTTGCTTCCTTTGCTTTCATGATGTAAAAGTAGTTCGTTTTACTTAGTGCATGCCGAGCCTGCATTCGAGTGCGTACAATATCTCGATCTGCTCCATGACATTGTAATCGCTAAGAATGCCGTCGGAGTCGTCAGTGTTCACCTGGATAGCGCCATCTGCATCGTAGCCAACGGACCTCAAACTATCCTCGTACTCATTAACATAAAATTCATGGGACTTGAACGTCGCAGGGCCTCCGAGCTCATTCAGCGCGAGAGCAATGGCAATTTCGACATTCTTCTTAACTTCGCCCAGCTTCTCATTCGCTGCTTCTGTACTGTATGGTAACATATTTTTTGTTTGTAATGTAAAAGTAGGGATTTTTTCCGAGAGGCATAAAAAATCCCGGCCTTCGAAAAGAACCGGGAAGTTTTGGGTAGGCAACGGCTGACAAGGCCGTCATGTATATTCTTCACTTTACTTTCTCCAATAACCCAAGCACCATTATCTGCTCGCTCACATTCATATCATCCATAACCTCCACATAGTTATGCTCAGTGCCTAAAAAACACAGCTCATAAACCATAACCCTATACTCAAGAGCGTCGTCCTTGACAAGGCGTAGCTCTCTCAACATCACCTGCTGAGAGTTTATGTAAGGCATAGGAAATACTATCGCCTCATAAGGATCCTCACGAGACTTGAGTATTAATACTACAGCGTCTACAATCTCTTGCCGCAAATTACGTAGTTTTTCCAAGGCCTTCTCGTGTGTCATTAAGCTGTCTTTTGCATTTGATATTTAAGGTTCGGCTGGTCTGAGTATGTCCACTTGAAATCTCCGGCCTCCGTGTACTTCATCGCGGATTTCCCCTGGCAGAGCACGTTCGATATGGTGCTCGCGGATATTCCGAGCTTGGCGGCAGCCTCCTTCACCGTCGTGAACTCCTCCATCACCTCAAGGCTCACCGAATGGAGCTTAAACAGCCTCCTTCTCTCCTTGGTCTTCTCTACCGGCACGTTATAGCTGTCGACTATATCGAGGAGGACAGGGTGCGTCTCTGTGTCAACCACCTCCACCCCGTACCCGTTGGCGTCGAAAGGCATCAGCTTCCCGTTGCTCTTGACGTCCTCGCCGTTCAAGAAGTTGTACGTGTCGATGTAGTTTATGTCGCCGTACGAATTGTTCTGCATTTTATAGAAATATTCCAAGGCGATCGAGTTGTAGTCGAACAGGTTAATGTCCCTGAAGTGTTTCGTCTCCGGCGGCCGGTCGTTCGAGTAGCCGTAATGGGACTTGAACGTCGCCGTCTGATTTATGAAGTCGATGCTCAGCAGCCTCCCGATCATGTTCGAAGTTAGGTCGAAAACCGCGAGGTACTTGATCTGTGCGAATATGTTCTCCGACGGCTTGAACTTCTTCTGGTGCTGCAATATCTTGAGAAATTCCAGCTGGAGCTTCTCCTTCGTTATGAAGTGCTCCTTCTTGTTCTTCGGCATCATGAAGCACTTCTCGAACAGCGACCTCATCTCGGCCATAACGCCTGGCTTGATGTCCTTCTTTATTACCTCCTGCTCCTTCTTGATCTGCAACGCTAACTGCTCAATGTGTTCAGTTGAGATGTTCATTTGATTTAGTTTAAAGATTGCTTAAAAGAGTTACTGACAAAGGACCACCATCAGTTCCATCAAGGCCTTCACGTCCTTCTCGCAGTAGACGACGATGTCCTGCAGCGACGCCTCCTTGGAGTGGTACTTTAAGGAAACCTGGTAGTTCTGAATGAGGTCTTTAGGCGATTTCACGCCGAAGGTGTTGCACAATAGGTCGAGCGTTACGGGTTCGTAGGATACCCCTTGGTAATCTTTCATGACGTCGGTGACGTTTATCTCCCACGGCTTCTTTCCCCTGAAGTTCAGGATGGGCGGGATCTTCATCTTGTGTATGAGCAGGCGCTTCACAAGGAAGGGGATGTCGTATTGGATTATGTTGTAGCCGGCGAGAACGAACTTGAAGGCCTTCTCGAGCATCTTGCTCGCCGCCTTGAGCAGCTCCGCCTCGTCGTCGAAGGCAATAGAGTCTATGCTGTCCTTGTCTATCTGGAGGTTGTCGTTGAACATGCCGACCGACATGACCAGCACCTTGCCGAACTCCGCGTATAAAGCGGCATATTTGATGTAGATGTAATTCTGGGCCCATTCGAGATTGTCCGGGTTATCAGACGTCAGCAGATGGCATATATTAGAATACTCATCATCCCTCGTTAGGATGAACATTTCGTTCAGGAACTTAAGCTCTCGTTCGAGGGACTTGAAGTGATTCTTTCTCAACCAGATGTCGGCCTTATCCGGTTCTTTAGCATTGAAATCGTTAAATGCTGGGTATTGGGCAATAGTTTCCAGGTCGAAAACAAACGCGTTTTCTAATTCTCTCTTTTGGTAAAGCATTAAATGTTAAAGCTAAGAAATTGGCGACAGCGGAAAATGGAAGAACACCTACCATTTATGTCAATCATTTCAGTGGAATTTTCACCACTTTATTTTTTTTATGAACATAAAGATAGATGTCCCAGCAATACGAAACTCAAATACCGTAAAAATCTTTTCTGAATTTCAGAAGTATCTCGTCAGTCGTGGATTTCTCGCACTTCTCAGGTAATGAGGTGGTTTTATATAGCTCTTTTATCCTATTCGACTTCTTCTCGGCGGAATCCACAAGAGCCTGGTAAGTGTTCTGGCCAAGCCTTATGCCGAGCAACTCCTCGCGGTTGTGCCTGTAAACGTTGACACCCTTGCCTTCCAGGATTTCGATGCACATGTCCAGAAGCCTGTGGCAGTGCATCATGTTCTTCCTGTCGTAGTTCAACTCGCTGGACGCGTTCTCGACAAACCTTGCCTCGTTGCGCTCCTTAAGCCACTTGTGGTAAGATGCGTAGTCCTCGCAGTACTTCTGGAACCCGTCCATGTTGAAGTGGACGTAGGCAACCGGCCGCTCGCCCTTTGGGATGCTAGACAGCTTCACCTGTACGCCGTCGTCGGAAAGTATGCCACTGTACTTGTTGTGGCTATACAGGAATTGCTCAATGTGCTTTCCCCAGTAGTCCCATAGGCGGTTCAGTATCTTCTCGTACCTCTTCGGCATGAAGGTCTCCATGAACATAAGCTGTATGGGATTGTATCCGCTCTCCTTAACGAACTCCCTCGTAAGCAGCTTCTCGGCTTCGGCCCGGCCCATTACATTATAAAGCGCATAGGTGTATCTGATGTGATCCAATGCAACCAGACCACAGTTCTTCTCGCTCACCCCCCTCTCCAGTAGGAAATCGACTACAGACTGCACGCCGCCATCCTTAGGGATCCAGCCGAACTCAAGCAATGACTTCCTGGGGCCGTCCATAGGGTTCATGAACTTCTTGTTGGTGCCCTGCGCCTTCTGTATCTGCGCCCTGGCGTACTCGCCGAAGGAGAACGCGACCTTGTTGGTCAGGAACTTGTCCCGGTTGGTGATCACGAGCTCCCTGAACAACGGGTGACAGTATAATATGTGCTTCTCGTCACCATTGATCAGCTCGATGATGTTGGGGTTCTGGGTGCGCAACAGTTCGAGGTACCTTGCGAGCTCGTAGCCCACGTAATCGTCCGTGATGTTCAACTGTATAGACGCGTTGCCGGCGAGCACGTTGTCGAGCGCCTCTATGTATATGAACTTCTTGTCCACGTCCGAGGTGGCGATGTTCGTGCCGTACGACGTCGACCCGACGATGCACTCAAACAATAGAAGGCCTTTCTCCTTCAATTGCTCATAACGCTCACTGGCCCTGAGACCGGTGTAAATGTCTGTATCCTTCAGTTGTTCTTTCTTTACGGTCATTATCCTTGTGTTGTTGAAATGGATTTCTTGTTTGCAACGTTGTATATAGCCTCGAGCAAGAAGTCGCGGCAGTCTACAACCTTGATATTTTCATAAGACGAATTTAGGACGGTGTCCCTGGTGTTACAGGTTATCAACTCGATGCCGGAGTCCGCTACCCTCTTGAGGGAGTCCCCACTCAGCACCGGGTGTGTTATGATGTTCTTCACGCTCTTGGCGCCGTTGTCCATCAGTATCTTGTTGGCCTTTATCAGGGTGCCGCCCGTGTCTATTATGTCGTCGATCAGCAGTATGTCGAAGCCCTCGCAGTTACCGAGAATGTCCATCGTGCCAACCACGCCCGCCTTCTCCCTGCGCTTGTTCATCACGCCCATGGCCAGGTTCAGCTCGTGCGAGAACTTGGTGACCCTCGTGACGCCGCCTGCGTCAGGAGACCAAAGCTTGGCATTCGTCAGGTCCATATTGTCCTGGATGTACTCAACGAATAGGTGTCGGCCCGAGAGGTGCTCGAAGGGTATCTGGAAATAGCCCTGGATCTGATCTGCGTGAAGGTCTATAGATATGACTCTGCTTACACCAAGCGACTGGAGTATCTGGGCGATAACCGCAGCGCCGATACAGCCTCGGCCGGAGCCGCGCTTGTCTTGCCTCGAAAAATTCATATATGGAAGAACAACAGTTATTTCCTTTGCAGAAGAACGTCTGGCGGCATCAATCGTCATCATTAATTCATGTAAACCTGTTAATACATCACCAAATATAAATATATGTTTACCTCTAACAGAATTATCAAAATCAACAGCTACTTCACCATCATTAAAAACTTGAACTTTAGCATCGCTCAGAAACTGTTGCGCCATGCGGCTTTTACCTTTTAGATATGAGTAGTACGTACCATACGAAATAGCAATATCCATAGTTTATGTTTGGTACAAAGTAAACTCATATTCCCTGAGATATTTAAAATATAAACGCACAATGTCCCAGTCCATATACGACCTGTACAACGACTTCCTGGTGCAGGACCAACCATACGTCACCCAGATAACAACAGACATTGACTCGTTGATCGCAACCGCCGTCTCTACCAACCAGCCGCCTTACTTCGACTACGTCATGACGCCGGTCATCGGGAACCTCGACATATATTCGAAGAACAGGATCATTGACCAGGTGATATTCTACTACAGAAGCCTCGGGATCAGGGCCACAATAAAAAACCCGCAACAGAACAACGAACAGACCGGTGAGCTTTACTCCTACACCAGAACGTTCAACTTCATGTTTGCGGATTTCACGACCATCACAATATCTTGGAAGGTCAGGAACTCTACAGAGTTTATGAAAACTTACTGCTAACTAATTAATATTCAAATACTTACATCGTGATCTGGTGTGGCATCAGAATTCTCACGGCGCCACAACCCGGGCAAACATGCCTGTAGCCCTGGCCCCGAGGGATCACCATGTGGCCAGGTGGATTATGCTCTCTATGACGGCATGCATCTGTATACATCTTCGGCAGATCAAAGAAACCGGATTCCTTTTTTTCCGCCTGCTCCCCGATTAAATCAAGGATGATATTCTCAAAATTTCTCATATAATTAAAATTTAAAATTCGCACTTGATATGGTATCACAATATAAACCTTTATGCGACGCTATATCCATTTATTATGGAATATTAACGCTTCGCTTGCCGATCTCGTAATAGGTGCATTAGTACTCAGGTCCTCGAGGTGAAGGTAAAGCTTAATCCTCGAGGCTTGGAACACCTCGCTCTCCTCAAATTTAGACTTAAAGTCCTTGACAACAAACGCGCTATCGCCGAAGCCGGCAAGCCTCACGACCGAACCAACGAACACGTTGCTATCGCTTCCGTATGTCAACTTGTCAAGCTCGTGCCAAACGTATGACACATTGCCATGCCTCCTGTACAACTTGTCGCGGAAGTGGGGATACTCGGCCTTGTACTTGCTGGCCATGCTCGAGCCAACCGACATCGAGTACTCCATGTTGCCGAATCTGTCGGCCAGCTTCACCCAGTCGGCGTAGTCGACCATAAGCATGTCGCTGTAGTACTTGGCGTTGGCCCTGTCGCCCCTCGACCAGCCCTTCTCGTTAGAGACGGCGAACACGAGCCTGGCGATGTGATAACCGACCTCATTGCTGAACCCGCAGGTGACAAAGTACTTGATGAGGTCGTTTGGCGTTCTCCTGCAGTCCTCTATCACGTCGTGGAGCCATGTTGCGGCCTCGAGCACGGCATGGAAGGTAACCCCGTTGTCCAAAAGGTAATCTGGTACCAGGTGGATGAACTTCATCAGCCACCCGTTGACGAAAGTCAAGTGCGTGTCGAAGTAGTCCTTCACGCCGTCGTAGAAGTGGTTAGCACCCCTGTGGCTGGCATGTGCATACAATTTGGCAGCCTCCACCAGCCTTTGGTTCTCTGTCATAATCTTTTATTTTACTGAATATACGAAAAGATCCCCAGTGTTAGTGGGGATCTCTCGGCAAATAATATTTATTTCAATGTGTAATACTTGATGCCGTCTTCCACGATGCACTCAAATATCACACCCATTTTCAAGCCCTTGGTGCCAGAATGCATGAATGAGTTTATCGAGCCCTTTAGTATTTTAACGTCCTCGAAGTGAACATACCTCATGTTGTGCATTATTATCTCGTGCAACATGTTGACGCTCAAAGGCGATTTGGTCGACTTCATTATTTTCGTGACCGAGTCCTTGATGCCGTTGAACTTTCTCGTCCACTCGTGGTTGTATTTTATCTCAACGCAGCTCGCGTACTGAGCAAGGCTACTGTCGATCAGGAAGTAGGCAAACTTGGTAGTGCCAATATGATTGCGGCCATAAATAGGATTCATGCTCAGCGCGTCCTGCCTCAACTTGTTAGATGTGAATTTGGTAAAATCCTCGAAGTCCTGGCCAGTATAAAGCAAGGTCTTGTTAAGCTCCTTAACTATGTCGCTGACAAGAAACGGCCCGCGGAATTCCTTCATGAAATGGGCAATGTGCTTACCTATCTTATCAACGCTGCTGCTTATCGTACTCTTCACGACGGCCGGAGCCTCATCAACCTTCTTATCGACCTTTGGCTTAATTTCGGTAACGACCTGCTCAACAGGCAATACAACTAAAGCCTGTCCGTTCTCAATGGTATTAATCTTAGCCAACACGCCGTCGAGGGCCGCGAGCTCCGATTCCATCTTCGTTCGTTTGTTCATCAAGAACTCCCTGTAGAGTCCTGCCTCTACGTCAGAAATTACAATGCTCATAATTATTTATTTTTATAAAGATATTGCAAAATTCCTGGAGAACAAAAAAATTTAGGAAATTTTCGCCCGACACCTCGTCAGCCTGGAGCAGTACTCCCTCTCGGTCAACACCGTCTCGGCCGCATCCCTCTTGCCTATGGAGTGCTTCAGAACAGCATCACCGGTCGCGAGCAGCGCCTTCCTGAAACTCTCGCTCTGCTCGAGCATTGCGTCGTAAGCCCTGTCGAGCAGCTCCTGGTACTCTTCGGAGTCGCGCTTGTACTCGACACCCTTCCAGTATAAGATTTGGTCCTTCTTCCAGTTGATTTCCGAGCCTCTCTTCTTCGCCTTGAAACCTACCAACTTGCAGATCTCAACCTGTACGTGCTCGTACCTCGACTTGAATGCCTGCAGCAGTCCTTCGGCGCTGTTACACTCCACACCGTCAAACACGAACTGTCTCGGCGCGAAGTTACTCAACGCGCTCGCCGGATAGCCGGCACCACTCCTAATGTCCATTTATTTTTTGACAAAGATAGCAGTATTCAGCTCAACAAATCCCTTAGTCAAATTTGTTTCCTGTTTTTATATTTCTTCGTGAAGTATGTTACAGCGTCATACACTATGACTATGAAGCACACACACAAGAAGACCCTGTTCAGCAGCTCGAGGTAGTAATACGACAATGGCATTCTGTAGTTATTGTTTAGTGAGGTACATCCAATATAATAACACTGATATGACGGCAAGAACCAACAGCATAAAAAGCAACGCGCCCACAAAGTGTGTGAATCTGCCGAGCTTGGTATGCCTGAATGGTTCTCTGTCTTCTTTCATGAGTACAAATATACATCGGTATCCCCAAAGTAAAAATCCCGGCAGGTGCCGGGATATTACATCAAACAAACAAACATTTTAAACCGTCACGCTTGCGTTGGCCTTAAAACCGGCGATCTCGTCGGCATCCTCAAATAATTTCTTCTTCATGTTAAGGGCCCTGTAAAGGTCCGAAAAATTCACTGCTGTGACGATCTTCGTTTCTTTCTTAGTCACTATATCTGTCTCGACAAGCGAGTAAGTCTTTGTCTCTGCGGATTTTGGTAAAGCCATTATGTTTAAATTTTAAACAAATATAGCCGCAATTTACCAAATAAAAAACTATTCCACCCCGTTGAGCACGTCCTCCATGCTCCTCGACCTCTTGAACTCGTTGTGCTCCTGGCACATCGGCTGCAGGTTGCCGATATTGCCCCTGCCGCCCATTGACTTAGGGACTATGTGGTCTATGCTCATCATGTTGAAGTCCTTGTCGTACAGGTCAACGTGCGAATCGCCATTCCTGCTCACAGCCCTGATCAGGTAAACGCCCACCCGGTCGCACCCTGGGTAGACGCACTTGCAGCCCTTGAGGTGGAAGACCTGCAGCCTGTGGTGCTCCGCGTATGTAGTGTGCAACTCGTTGAATCCCAGCACCTCAACCGGGGAATACCCATGGCCTATTCGGTCTGGAATCCATATCTCGCTCCCACTGGAGTCTACCAATCTGATGAGCCTCGTCGAGGATCTGCTTTGGCATGTTTTCGGCGTGCTTTCCACAGCCGGGGCAATAGCCCTCTTCGTCAAGTTTAACCGTCTTTTCACACTCATTGCAGTACCTATACATTTATTTCTGTTATTGAAATTATCCTACCGGAATACGTCTGGTCGGCAAACTCGTATGCCTCCAGGAAGGAGTCCGCAATTACCTGGTGAGTCTCCTTCGTGCCTTCGTTTTTTATTACAATATCGTATTTTATCATGAGACAAATATAATTTGAAATTCCAAGAAATAAAATTAAAACTCCTGCAAAACGAATAGAAGGTGGAGACCCTTTCGGGACCTCCACCGCTCATGTGCTTGTATCTTAGTCCTGAAACTCTATCAGGTATTTAATCGTGCTCTGGTGGCTCTGGTAGATGATGAACTCGTGCCTCGCGAGGCTACGGCCTGCCTTGCCCCATGTGCTGTCGTAATTCCCGAGCCTCTTAAGCTTGTCGGCCGAAAGTGAGCCGTCGCTGTTCTCGATGGTGTACTGCTTTCCCAGGTGCACCTCGTAAAGCGCCATGTAGACGCGGCCTGCCTTGCTGCCGTTTACCCACCTCCCGGAATTTGTGTAGCCCATGCTCTTGTCGCTCTCTATGGCGAAGTATATGCCGTCGCCAAACATACTCCCAGTGTGCACCGCGCCTGAAGGGCGTATTTTAAGGCCTTGTTGTATTATGAATATCCAGTTCTGATTCCTGGAGCCGTGCCACAAAAGGTCGGTCTTTTTATCAGACGCCTTCGAGAAAGCCGCATCGTACACCTTCTGTGTGGCCTTGTTGGTAACCGCAAACACACGCAATACCCGGTGCGCGTGGTTCTGCGCCTTGGCCTTAACCATGTCCAACGTCTTCTTGTCGGTCACCAAGGAAACTTCAAGGCCCAGCTGGTCGAGCAATGTGGTGCTCGGCGCGTCGACTGCATCCCCAGCGGCAGAGGCTGTATTCGTAGTAACCTGAGATGCCATAGCATCCAAGTTGCTCTGCTCATCCCCGATGAGCTTCTCGATTTCGCCCTTAGTCCAATCCTTGGTAACAAGGTGGTCTGCAACCTTCGCCATCTTCCGTGGAATCACGATGTACAACTTGGTCAACTCAGCGTTGAACAGGTTCAAGTTCCAGCCGCTCGTGCCGTAGTGATTCTTGAAGGAGTGCGTCAGCGTATCCAAGTGGCCTTGCGCAGTGTCAATCTGTATCTGTGTAACCGCCTTGGCCTCAACCTTATAGGTGGCCTGCGTAACCTGATTGGCGTATCCCTGAAGGGCTTTTATCAGTTCGTCAACATGTCTGTCGGTTGAGATGATCGAAACGCCTTTGGAGTTCTTGGTGTCAACCTTAACCTCGTTTAACGCACGAAGGTGGGTAATATCGGTGTAACCTTTACGCGGGCCAAGTTTTTCCTTAAATTTCTCGTTCCAACGATCCATTGAGTAAGTCTCAGTAGCAGGTTTTGCAGCACCCTCACGGCCATAAGTGACTGTAAAGGTACCATCGGCGTTCTCCTGCATTTTGTAGAATTTGTTGTTGTTGGCGTCGCCGTCAACCTTGTGTAAGTAAGCAAATTTTAATGTAGACATAGTTATTTGTTATTTTGATACTACAAATTTAAGGCTTTGTTCCTGGTGAGGTTTTTAACAAGAGTCATCACAACTACCGGTCACGCAGCAGACAAGAGAACAAAAACCAGTCTTGTCGCCATTCTCCTCATAGCCCCTTGCACATTCAGGACACAAAGGTACATCAAAATCCCCCACTAAATCGGTGGCAACATCATCACAAACATAACAAAGCGTCTTACCATCGATCTTATCTTTAGGCATGTTTCTTATTTATACTACAAATGTATAATTTTATTCCGAGTAGACATTATAGAAAACAGTGTATTTAGAAGGGTAGCTGGCAAGTACTTTCCTCAAAGAGGGAATGCCTGAGTCCTTGTTCGCCAGCACTATAACTCTGTCGCCTTCCGTATATACTCTGCTGTCCGGATAGGACTTGTTGCCGAAATGAGGATCCACAACCTCTGTGTTAATGGTCTTAGTCGGTAATTCGAATGGAGACCTATGGATCTCCAAAAACGTGGTTGTTATCTTTATAAAATCCATGCTTTTACTTTATGAATACAAATTTACGATTTATTACCGGAAGGCTTGCTTTTTGCTTTCACCTCGTTGTACGTCTTTAGCAGTTCCCTGCCGAATATTGCGGCATAGCCGTCGAACATCGCAGCGAAAGCCTTCTCCTTGTCTATGTTGATTATCATGACGTAAATGTAGATTTTATTTCTCGAAGTCCACCTTCATCCTCTCCAGGTACTTTATTACTTTCTTGTACTTCTGTTTCACCTTCTCGGACTGCTCGAACTGCAGGCCTGGATCAGACATGGGATCGTCGTGGTTATCCCACAGGTCAATCATGCGATGCAATTCATCACTATCTTCCTCGTACTCTCTGATGAGCCAGTTAAGAGCCCTTATGTGATCGCTTGGGAACATACCTCGGTTTTGTTGTCACGTAAAGGAACTCGAACTCGTCCAGGACGCTTTCGAAGTTCATGTCGAATAGTCTTGTAAGCTCTGAGAAATCGAAATGGCAGTACCTGTACTTCCTCGTGCCCTTGTGCGTCTTGCGGTAGCCGGTAGTTACTTTCGCGGTATCCCATGTGGTTATGTGGCCTATGAAGCTGACCTTAGCGGAGTGTAGACCGCAATGCTCTACTATGATGCCATACACATTGTTGTCGGCCTTCTTACGACCCTTAAGCGTTATAACGTCATTATAGCGGCTGTTTATTACAGCACCTTTGAATTTGTTACCAATATCTTTCATATCTGTTTTTTTGATAATGTAAATATAGGCCGTTATTCTAAAGGTCGCCTTCGGTTATCGCCGCGTACAAGGCATCTATTTCAGCGTCGCTCATCGCGTTCAACTCTTCCCTGGAGGTTCCCTCGTTTAAGAAGACTTCGCCGTTAGCATTGTCCTGAGAGTTGTTGTTAAGAATAGCAATAACTTTTTTCTCCCTCTTACTAATTTTTTTTGTCATGGATTTTATACAAAGTTTTATAGGACAAATATATATCAGCTTTCCTGGTTAGAAGTGCCACATAGATTTTCGCCGTACCTGAAAGCTTTTATGCGCCTAAGGAACTCCTCAAAATCCTCATGCGTCTTAGGTTGCGGGTGCTCCTCACACTTGCTCCACTTGTCGAAATATCCTTGTCCATCAAATAACACATTCTCGCGGCCGTTATAGTAGCCAAAAACCGGATTTTCGAACTCGCTGAAGCCGACCTTGAAACCATGGCCGTAGGCGATAGCCGCTAAGCCTGGGTTCTCAGACTCGTATACTTGATTCTCATACACGAAAACATGGAAACCATTGTTTCTAAGGAAGTTTATGAAATCATTCATTACGAGGTCTTCATTAAAGCCACGAGAAAGTTTCGGCTGATCTGCTTTGAAATCATTGAAGAAGCCAACGTGTTTCCTTGAGGTGGTATACTTCAAATCAAGTCTGTAATATTTCCTCTCACCGTCCGGCATGACGTCGTAGCCGACGTAAACGTTATGCAGTGTAAGCTCCGTTCCCCGAGGCAGGTACTGCTCGACCTTATGGATTTTCCTCAACGCTCTACCAAGCGTGTAAGAGACCTTAATATGGCAGCTTTCGATCAGTATATCATTTCTGCCGTAATAATCATCGCGGAACCAGAATGGCGTTACCACCGACTTGTCCGTCTTCATACACGGTAACCCTTGATACAGCCGGTTTATTTGTTCGGGTATGTTGACAGAGACCAACTCTCCATTATAACTGTAGATGCCAAATTCGTCGGGTATCTCAAAATGGTTGAAACCATCCGTGGTGTTCTCACCACATGGGTTCCAAGCAATATTCTTTATGTTCGTCTTGCTCATATTATTTTACAAGGTGTTGGAAGCGGCCGAGGTTTGTGTTCAGTATCTTCTCGCTCGGGTGCTCCCTCTTTATCCTCTCAATCAGTTTAGTTACAGCTGCATCTCCGCTCGGTTTGTTAAGGCCAATCAAACCCTCCAAAGTGTGTCCGGGCCAGCCTATCGTATAGTACCTTTCGGGAGTGCCGAAGCAAAGATTTTTCTTGCAGTCCCTCACCAACTTAGCCTCGAATTTCTTCTTGTCCTTGGCGACGAGGAAGTCCTCAAGCAGGTTGTCCACAGTGTCCTCGAGGCTCGGTTGTATTGCGAACTTGCAGTTCTCGGGCACGTACTTTGGCAGTTTGCTGAAGTAGTCGTCAACCACCTTCAAGAAGTTGCTCGCGGTAGGATTTACGGGGCTAACGTTCGTATTGCCGCCGTGCCCATCGTTCTCGGCATGCGCTACCAGTTTACCGTCGACCCATACCTCCGCGGTGAAATCTGTCGTCTCTTCCGAGTGGATGCCCAACTTTACCTTCCTGAGTTCGATTTTATATTTCATACTGATTTGTTTGTAAAGCAAATATAGATTTATATTCCAAAAGCACTTATCTTTACAGTAAATACATAACTTTATGAAACATGAAAAATTTAGGCTGTTCCCCGTGCCTATATTCAATTCCGAGATTTCGGAATCGCTGACAGATTTCTTGGAGGGCGGCCACGTCACCATAAAGAGCATCTCTGTCGCGCCGATTGACGACGACTACGGCATCATCTCCATAGGTTACACCGAAAGCAAGAGCGAACAGAAGTTCGAGCTCGTCGTCAATAACCTCGGCCCGTACCTAACCTACAGGACGGACGAAATAGAGAGTGCGCTCGAGGAGATAGCCGGGCATCTCAAAGGCGTCATCTGCCAGGACATTTCCATCGTCGACGGGGAATTGTTCGTCACATTCCTTGTACACAAGAAAGAACAGGAACAGGTCGTTGTTGCCGATTAAACACCAATATAAATGGGCTCGAAAGGGCCCATTTTAAAACTTTGGTATCCTGGTTACAACCACCTTCTCCTCTTCCACTTCCGTGTATTCTACCTTACCGCAGTTATTACACGTCCTACTCCACCTCGGCACCAATACTTTGTCCATAGCCGTCTTAAGTTCGTAGCCAGATCCACGACACTCATACTCGCCAGTGACGTATGCTTTGTACCCCAGTTTCGGATCGTACAGGGGATTACCCCACACGTGGCCGCATTTCTCCTGCGCCTTCCTCAACTCACTCAATCTCAGCTCGAGCACGGTGATTTCCTGTTGTATGTTCATATAGATCTATAATATTGAAACGAACTTGTTTACGCCGTCGAGTATCTCGTTATACTCGTGAATGCCGTATGTCATCACAACCTCCTTGGCCGTCATCAATTCTAAAAACTCGTGATCGATGAATTCACCGGGTGGTGAGTTTGTATCCACACTCTCAATTTTTGCTATGTTATTTTCCATACAATAAATGTACGGAAATATTCTAAGCGGATTTATTAAATTTCTTCGTCGCAACAACAAAAAGCGATAACTGGGCAGCAACAGCCAGCATTATGCCCCAATCGTCAAGCGAGGAGTGCACGTTCGCGACCGCGATCTCGCTCATGAGCGTGAACGGAAGCCAAGTCAGCATCAAAAACATTTCTAATGATGACGTTTTGTCCTTCTTAGATGACGTTTTGACGCTTGCATTTATGATCTCGGCCCGAGCGGCATCGATCTCCTGCCTCTGCTCCGGGGTTGTCTTGCCGATGTGCAGTTTGCCACAGATCGGGCACTTGTAAGCCTCGAAGTAACTGTCAGGATAGCGGCGCCTCATGTCGTCCAGCGCCCGTATCGCGGAAGCCGCGTTCTCGTAGGCGACCTTTGGCTCACCGGTGGCCTCCCTTATGTGGGCAAACATGTCGTTCGTCCTTGTCTCCGAAATCTCCATCGCCCTGTACTCGTTGTTCAGCTGCGATGCCTCGTCTTCGGTTATGATGGTGACGTGGGCTGGGTCGATTGCGAATTTATTGTTAATGCGGAGATGAGGCTGGCCATCGATAGGCCATACTTTAGTAACCTTGATGGCCTTGTTGGTATCCGCGAAAGGCTTGTTGTTGTTCTTCTTTATCCAGTCGCCCTTATGAATCATTTCTGTTGTATTTTGTTATCCTTATTAAATTTCCCATAAACGCCACCGCGATCAGGAATGAAACAATCATGCACACTGGATTTTTCGCGAGCGGGTCGCCGTCCTTCGCCAGCTGCAAAATAATGCCGAAGCCGACGAGAACCAGGAAGGTCAACGTCTGGTACACGCCGAAAGTGTGCTCGGAAAATTTCAACGGCTTGATTATCATGTCCCACTGCGTTGGTCTGCCGACGTGGAACTTCCCACAAACGGTGCAGTTGTATGCGTTCAGCTTCCTGTCTGGGAAAGTGACCTTAAACCTCTCAATAGCCTCCTCCGCGGATTTCATGGAACCGTACGCTATCTTAGGCTTTCCGGTGGTGGAAGAGGTGCACATCGGAGAACGCGACTTCTTGTTTTTAACCACAACCGTGGATTTACCAACTTTCTCCTGATAGTCAAGGACTTTCGAAATGGCAACAGTCCTAATGTTGTCAGGATCTACCCTATACTTGCCATTTATCATCACGAAACCGAACCTGTCCGGTTCTGATATTTCGTGAACCTGGAGTAATTTCATATCTTCCGCGCCATCGCTCTTGAACTTTGCGCCGTTTTTCTTTTCAATCCAGTCGTCTATACTAATCTCAGCCATAAAATGTTTCTTACGACAAATATAAAAAAAATACCTGGAGTTAAACAGGTATTTTCTTAGTTCTTTTTATGTGCTTCTTCCGCCACTTCTTCAGCTTCATATCAAATATTTCAGCCATGCGTTCCTCGTTCAAGCCAACGTGCTTCGCGAGCACCATGCCAGTCATTATCACGTCGACTATCTCCTCCTCGAGGTTGCTCTTGACGGCCTCCACCGCCTCGTCCGTGTTCTTGTAGCCGTTTAGCTTCAGTACGTCCGTCGCGACTTCGCCGACCTCCTCAACTATCTTCAACACCTTTGTCTCTATGGAAAAGTGGCCGGAAGCTTCCGCCTCTGCCTCGACCTTGAAGACCGCCTTCAATACTTCACTGAAATTTTTCATATTACGAATTTATAAGGTATTTCCCAAAGAAAACATTATCCTCGATCTGCCCCTTGTACTTGGTCAGGGACCTTATCGCCGAAGAGCTGATGTGCTCGAACTCCTTGTCACAGAATATGGAAACCATGTTGAAGTTGGCGTTCAGCTCCTGCAGCCAGCGGTACTGGTTCAACTCGTACTGCATGTCTGTGGTGTTCCGTAGGCCCCTTATGACCGTCACCGGATAATCCTTTGATGCAACATAGTCGGACAGCAGGCCGCTGTAGTAGTCCACCTGGTGCGAATCCAGGATAGCCTTCGGTATCTCGTACTGGCGCTGGCTCTTGTCCGAGTTTTCCCCAACCGCTATGATCACCTTGTCGAATATCTTCTCGGCTTTCTCTATGATGTTCAGGTGGCCTATGTGCATCGGGTTGAAAGAACCAGGGTAAACCGCAATCTTAGGCTGCCATACCTCAAGCGCAGTTATCTGCTTATCTATGTTGTCTATAGCCACCTTTGGGAGGATGTACTTAATCTTCTCCTTGTACTGTTCCAAAAACTCCGCACGGCCGCTCTTGAACTCGGTCAGATCGTAAATCGCGTACTCCCTGAAGAGCTTCAGGTAGCCATTCCACATCTCTGGGAATGGCCTCGTGAACCTGTCAAGGTCGGCACGGATTATGAGGCGTTCGGCATTGCCGTGAGCCGCATCTATGTCGTGGTGCTTCGTAGCTATGATCAGATCAACCACCAACGGCGTTATGCTCAGCAGCCTTTCAAGCATCAAGGATCCCTGCCTCACATATTTCCTAACGCACTCGACGAACGCCTGCGCGCTGTCCTCCTCGTTGGTCCTTGATTTCACGTCGTAGATCACGTCGTGGAATATGACCGCGAGCTTGATAGCCAAGGTGTCGTCACCACTGAAAATGCAGGAGTCTATGAAAATAGGGTCGCAGTCAATCAGGTGGGATTCTGCGATCGCCTTCTCGACGTAGTCCAGCATCTCGTGAATGTGCAGCATGTCGTGGTAATGGCGGTTGCGCTTGTTGTAGTTGCCGACAACCTCCATCACGTCGGAAGAGAAGCCAGCGTGCACCAATATTGATAATACTTTCTGACTCATGAAGTTACGTATTTTACGTAAAAGAATATGATCAGCGTGATCGCGAAGTTGATAAGTGTCATCAAGCTCACGACCCTGCTTCGGCCCCACCTGTCCGACAGGTTGTTGGTCTCGAACTTCCACTGTTCAACCCTTGGCATAAGGAAGAGGTACACAACTGGTATGAACCACCACAACTGTACCTCCTTCCAAGCTTTCTTTATATGTTTCATATTACTCATTATAATCTCGGATCCAAAGTGGACTCACCGGCCTGCTCGTGAATTAACTGAACGGCTATTGATAACCACTTCTTGTTCTCAATTGATATTTCGCTCATCGGTATGTCGAGCATCTGCCTGCCGAGCTCCCACTCCTTTATAGACGTCTCAAGCTTGCGCTTTGTCGACTTACTCTTTATAAGCTTGTTCGTCTTAACCGGCAGCGCGTCGTAGTCGAAGCCGTACACCAGCCTCAAGTACTCCTTGTTGCGGCACTTCAAGTAAGGCGCCGCGCCTGGCACATAAACAGCATCCGACTTTATCACGACGCCTTCCATTGACTTATCCTGCGTTATCACATTCCAGAACCTTTCGAGTAACTCCTCAAGAGAGGCAACTATATGCCTATTGCCGTCAACCAGCATGTCGAAATAGTTAGTCTCCAAATCTATTGTAGCAAGTGTGGCATTATCATTCAAAAAAATGTACATGCCTGAATTAGTATTGTTGCTGTTAATAAAATTAACATCACCATGCTTCTCATTCACCTTCTTTAGGATGGCGAAAGGCCTGAACTCGAGTGGCGCTTCTGCCGCAAATATGTCGAGCTGTCTCTTATACTTAGCCAAGGCCTCTTCCGTACTGGCTATGTCGAGGTACTCTTCCTTGAAGGCACCGAAGTCTGTCAGCAAATCCTTATCCCTCTGGCTTAACTTCAGGTCAGGCCGCTCGGCAAGAGAGGCGTTGAGCTGTGTGTACTTAACGCCCAGCTGATCATACAGGTTCTCGAAGTCGGTGCTCTTAAGCAGCTCGTTCTCGGAAGAAGCGGCATGGTATGCCAGCATGAAGTCTCTCTCTATGAGATCCTTGCCAAGAACGTTCCAAGGCAGCAGCTCGCCATCGAACAGGACGTAATCGTACTTATCACCATTGTCTTCATCAGGCTCAAATGCCCACGCATGTTTCTCCTGCAATGATAAGAACAGGTTCTCGAGGGTGTCGCTCGCATGGATCCTATCCTGCTTTATCTCGTACGCGTTCCTCGAGAATGCCTTGCACAGCTTGACGTCAGACTTGTGCAGCAACAAGTTGCACCTGCTGCCCATGAACTTCGGCTGCAACACGATTCGCGTCACCCCCTTGCTTCGGTAGTACTCGATGCCCTTGGCAAGCGACTCTATGTCACTGCCATCCTTATCGGTAGGGGACATGGTACCGGAAACAAAGTTGACCTTGTTCTTGGCCATCCACTTCAAGCGCATTACCATGTCATGCTCAAGGGAGTTTATGTCTACCTCGTTGTTCTTTGTGCGGAACAACGGGTAGAGGTCGTGCGTCTTAGGCTGTCTGGACTTGTACTTCTTGACGTACGGCCTTACGTTGTCCGCATTGAATATCAACGTGCTAAGCATCCCACCGGCGTAGCAGCCGGTGTCTATGCCGAACTTGTTCTTGCTCTGGAACACGTTCTCAAGCATGATGTGCCCGAAAACGTGCGTGGGCATGTTGAACTCCCCATCCCTTATCAAGAACGAGAAGAAGTCCTCAAAGGCCTTGAAGTAAGACTCCATGTCGGCGTAGTCCTTCTTCTTCGGGTACATGATCGTGTTCTGCTTCTTCAACGACACTTTGTCGTTCTTGCCGATGTACTTCGCCTCGCAAGGGGCGTGCGTCACCACCACCTTGTCGTTGTACGCGAAGGTGTAGGAGTGGTCATATATCCTGAAGAACTTCTCCCTCAGCACCGCATCCTCCTGTAGGATCGGCACGCTGTTGAAGAAGTGCTCTATCATCACGTCGTTCTCCGGGCTTGGCTTGATGATGCCCTTCAAGTACTTGTAAACCCAAGACTCGTGGTTGCCCCTCACTATGGTGAAGTACCTAAGGTTGTTGTACACGAACTCGATCACCGAGCGTATCTTAGGGCCCTTGTCTATAAGGTCTCCTACGAACACATGGTGCATGTAGCCGCCGTTTATCAAGGCGTCGCTGGTGACGTACATCATCTTGGTCTCGGCGTCCACCTGGAAGCCCTTGTTGTCGCTCAGCATCTCGATCATCTCATCGTAACAGCCATGCACGTCGCCAACAACCACGAAATTATCGTGCTCGATCCTAACGCCATCGTTGTGGTTGGAGTAGCTGAAGGCGAAACCGGAAAAGTCGATAGAATCTATCTTGTATATGTCGGCCAGCTTGTCGCGCTCTATCTCCTTGGAGGTGTCGTTCTTCATCTTCTTAACCATGTCGAACACCAGCTTGCGGTTGACGCCGGCCTCGGCGTACTTCACGTAGTCGGCAATGTCCTTGTACTCGAACATCAGGGCTACAACCTTGTATGCGTTCTTCTCGGCCAACTGGTATATCATCCCCCTCGCAACCTTTGACAGGTTGGTAGCATCGACTATTATGATAGGCGTATTTATCGGGTACTGCGTGTACGAGTCAAGCTCTGCGTGCAGCAGGTCGAACGCCTGCTTTGAGGCCAGGTTCATGCGCTTGTTATGCTTATGAATATCCTCGCCAAGCAACTCGCGGCGCTTGTCGTCGGACGAAAGATACTTGTACCTTATACTCTTAGACTCGAAGAACGGCACTAACAGCTGCTTGGCGAAGTAAGACTTCCCGCAGTTCGTCGGCCCGACGGTCATAATGATTGTGTGCTCCTTAAAATCAATTATTCTCATGTAAATCCCTTGTTTAAGCAAATGTAGAGAAATATCCCCGGTGCAAAAAGAAAAGGGCCAGTTTATTACTGGCCCAATAGTATCTGTAAATCATTCGGTAAAAACCTCGGCTTCATCACACTGTTGAAGTGCTCGAGCCACATCTGCTGGAACTCGTACAAGTTCTTGACCTTATCCACCACGATCTTACCAAAATTGTTCTCGTCCGTGACCGGCTCGTACCTCTTGCTAAACGTCTTCACCAGGTTATCCTCGATCGGCTCCATGCCGGTCACCTCCTTGAACTCCCTCCTCAGCTCCTCCTTCCTCTCCTCGGGAACCGATAGCGCAAACAGCAGCGTGCTGGCGATGCCGGCGATTATACGCTTGTCCCTGATTATGCCGCTCACACATTCCCTGAGGTCCTTCACGCCATACCTCCTCGCCAGCTCGTCATTGAACTCATTCTCCGCCACGCCGTAATCGTTATGACAGCCGTTACAAAGGAACACAACGTAACGGTGGTTGTTGCTCTTCAAGGACATGGGCATGTACTTCCTGAACCTGGTCGGTATGACGTGGTGTCTCGTCAGATCGTCGAGATCGTCGGCACCACAAACCACGCACCTGTTCTCCCTGGCGTTCAACAACTGTATGTTCCTCTCACCATGCCCTTTGCCCTTCGGCTCGAACAAGAACTGGTGCTTGTTCTCACCGATCTGCCTCACCAATCCCTTCCTCTGATAGAACGCCAGCTTGTGGCTGTTAGTCAGGAACATAAGCGTGCCGTCCGGTGCGTAAATCTCTATGTTGCCGTATGCCTTCGATTCCTTCATGTCGTTAAAGTAAACTAAGAATTTGGATAAGGGTCTCTGGACCAGCATAAGAGTTACTGTCCAGGCTATCACTGAACATGGCGAGCTTCTCCCTGATGATCTGGTTCACGCTCTGCACCTTTATCACCTGGCCTGTCGGCAATTCCAGTCTGTCCCAAATAGCACCAGGCGCAACGTACAAGTTAAAATTGAAGACATTGCTGGTATCTTTTGATTTTTTACACTCATTATCCTCATACAAGCAGCTGTCGACATCAATAACCTTACCACCACCACCGCTATAGGAATTATTGTGGCTCACTAAGGTGGCAGTAGCCGGTTTTTTCGACGCTACCGTCTTCGTGTAAAATATCCTATTGCCCCTCCTTGCATGTGATTTCTCCGCGTTTTTAACCTCGCCAAACGCCTGAACAACGAAATCAACAGAGCTGATTTTATTCACTGGCAACTTTCCGTTCAACATCAAGGCGAAAGAGCCAGTCACTATGAAGTCCGGATTCGCATTCATCACATCGACGGTCTCTTTTATCAAATTTTCATTGAATGCAACGAACAGTTCGGACGGCGTAAGCCTGTCGAGAACCTGGATACTATTGGTGCATCTCTTGTCATCACCATTGTTCGTGTACTGGCCGAGTATCCTGACCTTGTGGAAGACCGTGTCCTTCTCCATCGAGTAATAGTTGAGCACGTCCTCGAGCTTGTCACAGTAGTGATAGCCAGTGCTGCAAAGGACAGGGAGACAGTCCATCGTGTACACCTGGTAAGGCTCGTATATCATGTCGATGCACTGCAGCTGGCCGGACGGCAACAGCTTGAAAGCCTTGTAGGCGATGTAACCTTCCTTGACAGGATCTGATATAAGAGGCACCGCAAGTTTAACTGAAGGCTTCAACAACGTCGATTTGTTACTGGAAACAGTTTTGCCTGGACTCGGCAACCACGGACCTGCAACTGACTGTGACAATCCATCCTCATCCTCCAGCTGCGAAAGCGCCGGACCTGATATTACATTACCAAGCGCATCAAACTTACTCGGAGAACTTACGTTAACTGGTTTCGCATAAGCTTTTGCGATCGAAGCACCCTGAATTTCCACAGCGTCTTCAGCCTCACTGAGAGAGACACCAGGAGACGTAGCCAAGTGATTACTGTTTAAATTTGTCATCCTTTAATTTTTCATCAAAGTAAAGCCTTAATCTCATCAAGGGTGTCGTGGAACGCTGGTAATTTTTTTATATCCCCATGCCACGCCAGGTCCCTCTCCATCAGATCGATGGTCTTCACAATGGTGGCGCCTTCCTCCGGCTTCCTGTTCTTCTTGGACAGTAGGAACACGGTGTCCGATATTGCCACGGAATTCACCAGATCGTGCGAGACTATAATTATGGTCGTCAGCTCGTTGCCCTGGGCGACCCTCAACAGCAGGTCCGTCGTCTTGTCGATCATTATAGAGTCGAGCCCGGAGAAAGGCTCGTCCATCAGCAGGAACTCGCTGCCGTTCAAAAGCTGCTGGGCTATCGACACCCTCTGGGTCTGGCCGCCGGAAAGCTGGGATGGGTACTTGTCGGCATGCTCCACTATCTCGAAGGCGGACATGTAGCTGTCGACCGCGTCCTTGAGCGTCTTCGGATCCTTGATCAACGGGTTCTTCCTCGCCGCGTTCTCGAGATTAGACCTCACAGTACGCCAAGGAAATAGGAAGTAGTCTTGTGGAACAAGACCCATGTCGCCGACGTGCATCGGCCTCTGCTCGAGGCCTACCGATACCGTGCCCGTTGTCGGTTTCAACAAACCGGCCAGAATGCGCAACAGGGTCGTCTTACCGCTGCCTGACCTGCCGATAAGGCTTACTATCTGCCCAGTGATTTGGCCTGGAATTACGAGGTCCAGAATGCTCATGTTGATGTCCTTCAGAACGACAGTGTTGTCATACGTGTGGTTGACGTCCCTGACGGACAGGAGGACCTTCTCTTTTGTATATTTCATGAATTATTTCTTAATTTCTGTGAACTTAACATGCGGGAACAGTGCATAGCGCAGTTTGGAAAGCGAGTAGTCGAAACCGACGCCGAGCAGGAATATGACGATCTGCAGGGCGAATATCGGTGCGAGCTGGTTGTACTTGTTGTACTTGAACAGCATGACACCGACGCCACCAGAACTCATAGACAGGGACTCGACCATCGTTATAAGCATCCAAGCCATGGCGAAATTCAGCCTTATAGCCTCGAGCGTCGCCTCGGCCCTACCGTATATGATCAGCTCGAACATCGTTTGCCACCTGGTGTACTTCAGCGTCTGGCACATGTCAAACTCGTTCTGCCTTATCCTGTCTATGACAGCGAGCAGCGAGCTCGCAAAGAATGGTATCACGCCAAACATGAGGACGCTTATCTTAACAGTGCCGCCGTCCTTGAAGAGCAACATGAACACGAACAACAGGCCTATCATCGACAAGTACCTGAACTTTATAAGGAACTTCGCTATTGGCCTGGCCAACGGTATCACGTAGGCGTAGCTGATCAAACAGGCAACGACGATCGAGAAAAGCATCGCCTTCAAGGTCAACGCGAGGGAGGCGATTATGTTAGCGTAGAAGTCGCTGTCGCCAAGGAAGGCCACGAGGGCCTGGCCCACCTCCAGCGGGGACGGCAGCAGCACCGGCTTTAACGCCTGCCAGGCGAAGCCGAAAAACAATAGCTCGGCAACCACTATGACCGCCATCACTTCCTTCCTGGCATTGTGGAATGGCGTGACAAGATTCAACAATTTCTGTTTCATAAAGTAGTTTAAAAGAAATGGAGGACATGCGCCCTCCACTCTGTATTTATAATCAAAAACAAGTCTTAGTTACCGAGCACGGCGGACACGCACCTGTTACGCACGTCGCTCGCGGTCGTCCCATCGATAGGCTCGTCAGAACCGGCTCCCCTCGACTGTGCGACCTGGCTCGCAGGCAACCCAAGCTTGATGAGCGCGGCCCTCACCGCCTGGGCCCTCGCAAGCGATAGCGCTTTGTTGGCGTCCTCGTTGCCGGTGTTGTCTGTGTGGCCAACCAGCTGCAGGGTCAAGCCGCCGGCAATCACCGCGGCACTGTATATTTCCTTTATCTGTGCATTAGCAGCTGGCAGCAGGTCCGCGGAGCCAACCTTGAACGCTATGTTGTAGTTCTTCTCGGAAGTGGCGGTCGTAACCTCAGAGCTGTAAGTCTGCGCAGTCGCAGTGCCGGTCGCCAAGGACGTGTCGGTCTTAGCGGTGGCCAGGGCGAGTATGAAGAACTTCTTGTCTATGATGTCGGCGTAGGGCTTCCAGCCCTTCATGTTGTCCGGGTACAGCTTGGCAAGGGCGTTGCCGAAGCTCTCGTATGTAACCTTGTACCTGTCCACACCATCGGCGCCAAGGCCGAACATGTTGGCGGCATCTGCAAGGTTGAAGGCGGCCGAACCACCAAGCTGAACCTTCATGCCAGTCACGTCTTTCTCGGTGATGCCCTTCCAGTACTTCAGCCAGAACTCCGGCTTGGAAGACTCAGAAGCTTCAGGGTCGGCATACACCTTCGCGGACACGGTGGCGGCGTAAAGCTGAGCGTCTGGGAACGATTTTATCTGGTCGCCGGCTTGGCCGAGCGCTATGATTATCTTGACCATCACATCCTCGTGAGCATCTGCCCATGATTTCAATACGAGCGTAACGGCAGGCATCTGTGCGGTGTAGTCCTTCGTAGAAGCGAGCTTAACCAAGCCGCCTTTCTTCTGTGCAACGGTAACGTCGACCGGCGTCCATGAAGCGTAAGCATCTATGCCCACGGTAGTATCCTTATTTGTAGTCTTGCCGTCAATCATTATCTTACGTGGGCTCGTGGCGCCGGCTATGATGAGCTGCCCAGTCTTAACGTAGTCGTCTGATGGAACGATGTTCAGGGCGGAACCATCGTAGTACTTCGTGTTGGCGTTTATAGGTATGGCATTATCCGCAGCCCACTTGATCACGATGTTGAGGTCGCCGTCTCTTTCAACACCAACGACCGTACCGCCTATCGAGTTCTTTGGATCCTGCTTCCATGCAGCCGGGCCCCAGAATCCATCCTCTCCGTTAGAGCGGCCCATCGGGTAGAAGGCGACGGGAACGTAGTCCTTACCGTACTTGGACAGATCGCTGAAGGCGTTTGAGTAGCCGGGTATGCCGTCACCCATGAAGGTGATGAACAGAGGCACCGTGTTTGGGTTGTCATGTATCTGTGCTGCGTTTGCTACGAAGTCCTTACATGTCTGGTTGCAGTCGTCCTGACGTTTGATGGTCACATTCACGCCGGCCTTTGCAAACAAAGAACCCAGGACCGTCTGAACGCCACCGTTGGCGTACATCAATGGGAACTGGGCGTTCCAAGCCATTACCTGCCAGATTATCGCGGTGCCGTCAGCGACCGCAGGGGCATCTGCCACCGGAATCTCGATGTGCTGGTCTGCCTTCAGGGAAGGATTTTCGGCCGTGGTCGACAGCTGAAACTTACCTACTACTTGCGAGGCGCCGATGTTCTTAGGGGCCTGCAATACGAACTTGTTAATGAGGAATACTGCTGCGCCCAATAATAAGGCTGCCAAGATCAGTTTCGCTCCTGGTTTCATTTTTTTCATGAAATTTACTCGTTTTGATTTTAAATGTTTATTTAAAGAGTTGTTGTTAAATTTTACTTGTTAGGCAGCTTGATGAAGTCGTTGTACTTCTGTATCGGTTTGATGCCAGTGAAGGTGGCCGATGTAGTCCCGATTGGAATTACACCGTCATCGCTAATGTTACTTTCATTTATTGCCCTAATGGTCTGCATGGCCACCTGCAACTTCGCAGCATCATGTAGATTCTGCTCATTAGACGCTGAAGTTAAAACCTCCATAGAAGTACGCATCTGGCCTATGCTGAATGCTATTTTCTCCTTTACCTTCTGCTTTGCAAAATCAGCGTCCGTATTAAGCTGAGTATTACCAAAGAACGCTCTCTGAGCCGAGCCAAGCGCCGCAGCACCTGCATTCACAGATGTAAACAAGTCTTTACTACCTTGCAGGTCCGCCTTCGCGGTCTTAATGCGTTTCTTAATTATTTTGTAGGTGTCAGTACCAAACTGTATAATCGTCTGCAAATCCTGTACCATTGGGCCTATCGTATCTATATACGTTTGTGCCCTAACAATATCTCCTTGCGCGTCTTCAATCTGTTCCTGACTGGCCCTCGAATTCTGCGTGATGGCCATCGCTTCAGCTTGAAGTTTCTTCTTCTCGATCAGGCTTGCGGACAGCTCGTTGTACTTGCCCTCTACCTTCGCCTTTTCCTTGAGCATGTTCTCGGTCTCCTTCTCGGCATCCTCAATCTGCATCTCCTGCAACCTGAACTCATCGAACTCGACCAGCCAGCCTAATGTTATCTTGGCGAGGAATTCAATAATATAATGCAATCTCTTGCCGATGGTCATTCCAACAATATACATTAAGAGCAGGGCGCCGGCAGCTATGCCAAGGCTAACGATGTTCCATGCTATGGTCAACAGTATCGGTAAAAGGAACCAGCCGGCGAAGCCCAATATCGTTAAGCCCACAACCCACTTTGCAATCACCCGAGCGTCAATGCCCGAGTCCGTGCCTTTCTTGATGAAGTCCTCTTTGGACAACATGAAATCTGCCATAAAAATTGTTTTTGATTTTGATTATAAATTTTCGTTACTGCAAATATGCAGTAATATCCCCGATGGTGCCCTGAATTTGGTCAGTAATATTTTTGGAGAAGTAATTATATGAGTACGCACCTGCCTCGTAGCCCTTCTGCGTCTGGTCGATGTCGTCCTGCATGCCGCCCAATTCAGCGGTAGCTGCTTCAACATCCTTCTTGAGTTGCTCAATCTGAGCATTTTTCATCTCAATCAACTTCTGCTTGGTAGAGAGCTGTGACTTTTTAGCCTTCAACGCATCCGCAAGCTGCTGGTTTATAGCCGCGTTGAAATTAGTGGCGTCGTCCTGCAATATCTTCAAGGTCTTGTTGCCAGCCGCCAGCAAAGCTTGCTTCGTGAGGCCCTGCTTGGCGAGTATATTATATGCTTTCTGGAAAAGTTTGGTTTTATCCGGTATAACCTCGGCCAGTTCCGTGATGGAATCGAGGAACTCGTGGAACGATGGCTTGGAGTCGTTCACTGAGTTTATCAGCCCGAGGAAGTAAGACTTCTGCTTCTCCGCGTCCTCGTCTGAGATCGTTTGGGTAACGTCCTGCTGAACCGGCATGTTCACCTTCGCGGCCAGCGGGGCGTATGCGGACTTCTTATCGGGTATCACTTGGGCGGCAAGCGGCTTGCTCGTATCGAAATCCTGCTTCGTGTCCTCATCGCTCTTGAATGGGTTTAAGAAATCTAAAAATGCCATATCTGTTTTTTATGATGTAAATTTACAAACAAATCCCCAAAGAACAATCTATTTGACGAACTTGTAGACGGAATCGTGGTTGGACGGGTTGTTTCTCATCTTTTTTATCTCCGCCTCGAGCTCCTTGTACACGCTAAGCCTATCCTCCATAAGCACATACAAATTGTAATTATTCACTATGTCATCATTGAAGGCGTTCATGTGAGCGTAGACGTAGTTGACCGCCTCCTGCACCTTCGTCCTCAAAGCCTCGGTCGTGCCCTTGACGGCGAGGTAGGAATTTATGTTCGTTATCTGGTTCTTCAGGAGGATCTTCGCCTTCTTGGCCTTGTCCTGCTTGCCGGCGTCGACCGCCTCGGCCATAGCCATCTTCGATATGAATTCGTTCCTCCGCCTTATGCAGTTGTTAGCCACGACCGCAGCCGAAATCATCGCGTCCACGTCCTTGTCTTCGTCCACTACTTCTGAAAGCTTCGCAAAGGCATCGGCGACATCCTTATCTATGCCTTCCAGCTCCTGTTGCAGCATGTTTACGTCAACCGGCTCGAGCTTAATGTTCTTTACATGATCGCTCAATATAAAATTCGCGAGGCTCTTGCCGCTGGCCAACACATTCTTGACGGTCTTGACCTTGTCCTCTCGCTGTTTCCTGTCGCGCTTGACCTGCTCGATGTTCTCCTTTGACTTGTCGATGTTCGCCTTCAATAACTGCCTGAACGCGGTCACCTTGTATATGTAATTTTTGTACTCTTGTTCAAAGTCTATGACTGGGAACACGTCGAGCTCCTGAAGCTTTATGAAGTCGATGAACTGCTTGCCCTCGGGCGCTAATTCCATGTTCAGCGTAAAGAAATCCACGAGATCGTTGATCTCCTTGAACATGGCGAGACAGTTTTCCCTCAACTCCTTCAGCCTCGCGTTTTTCTCCATGTGCTTGTTTGGCTTGTACGTCGCCGAGGTGATCATGAGCGACACGATAATCAAAACTACCATGATAACACCTACCAAGAATATTGTTCCGAACATAAATTTTAGTTTAAAATGGTTGCACCGAACACCTCGGTAAAGTCAGCGCCTGTCTTTATGGCTATGGTGCTCCTCTGGTCGGGCAGCAGGAACACGTCGTGCGTCTCCTCATACTCAACCAGCTCACCGAGATTCCTGAAGTCATCGAGCAGCTTTATCGGCAGCGCCAAACCGTCAGAGGTAATGTCCTTTATCTTGCCTTCCTGTATCAGGAACCCTTCCCTGCCGTCTTCGGTCTTCAAGTAAGAGGTCTTGCGCAGCCACTCGAACTGCGGGTGGCACGGTATGAAGGTGCCGACCTGGAAGAAGAGGACGTAATCACCCTCGTTAAAACCGTTCTTCTTGGCGGAGAACAACTTCTTGCCGTCGACAGACAGCCGGACGATCCTATCGAAACCCTCGATGGGACTTATTTCATCAATTTTCTTAACCGATATTAACTCTTTCATTTCTAAATTTTGCTTGACGAGACAAATGTACGGTTATTTACCCAAAATGCTATCTGGGCTTGTTTATTTTCTTCAGAAGCTGCTTGGCGGACTTCAAGTCGAAGGAAAGCCTGACCGCTTTCCTCACTTTCTTCGCGTCGTAAACGCCGAGATCCTCGCATTCCACATAAAGACTCTCTATCCTGTCCCCGCTGGGGATCTCCTTGCCGTCCTGTATTTCGTAGACGATTCCGTCCCTGAGGACGTAGTAGTTCTCGCCGTAAAAGCCCGTGTTACTCTTGAACGTGTGAAGCGAACGGTTTATGAAGATGTGATTGTTTTTCTTCTTGGCGTACTCAGCCTCCAACTTAGTCGTTGCGCTCGGAAATATGTTACTCATACACCAAAAGTACGCCCCAATTCCCAAAGCGCTGTGAAATCCGCGCACTATATACGGATATATATGTATATATTATAATAGAAAGTTCCAGAAAACAGCAATCTGCTGAAAATCAACACTTTAGCGTTTTAGTCGGTGTAAACCCAGTAGTGTGGGTTCTTTTTGCACCAATTTTCGTACCTTTCTATGCTCTTCTTGGAGTTTTCGATGACCTTGATTGTCTCGTTCCTCCTGAACCATTCCTTGTAGGTGGTGCCCTTCATCTTGACCGCAGAGTTGTACCTGGTGCCTTCCGGCAGGTGAGCGAGGGCGGGGTGAATGATCCCCATCTTTTTTGGATTCAGCGTGAAACCATTAAATTTGGTGATTAGCTTATCATTCTTGAAATATGCGATGCTAATGCCTTCTTCGTTGGATATTATCTCGGCGTCGATCTCCTCGTTGCAAACGACGGCTGACACTTCGTCATTTTTGTGGAAGTCTGACAAATTGTCGCTGTACACGAACATCTCAACCCTGACAAGATGTCGCGGGGACCAGAACTTGTTGCCGTAGCCTTCGAACACCACCTCGAAGTGCTCGTTGATGTACTCGCCCATAGCGTTCGTAGAACCAGAGTAGTAGTTCGTGACCTTCGCCGCCGGAATGCTCTTGTTGTCCTTGACTTTAACGTAGCAGCCGACCTCCACCTTGTCCTTTACCGTGTCGTACTTTGTAAAGTAGTTATTCATACCGGCAAATATAACACTAAATTCCCAGAAAGCGCTTGAGCTTCTCCGGGTTGATGTACTCGTCCGGATCGGTTATGCTGGTCGCGACCAGGATGTAGTCCGCGTACTTCTCCATCATCTCCCGGTTGTCGGCGCTCGCACCAGACGCCACAGCCATAGGGTGGCTGCCTATCATCTCCCTTATCGCGGCGAGCTTGACTGCCGTCGGCGCCTTGCCGGTACCATCCCCGGATGTCGTTATCACGTCAATGTACTTGACCGCCTCCGCGTACACCTCTCGCCTGTCCTGGAACCTTATCGCCTTCTGGTACTTGAAATCCATGCCACCGAAGTAAATCGCGTTTTGGGACCGTTTACCAGCCTTTAACTGCTCGCTAAGCTGTTTGGCCTCCTCGTACTGTCCTGGGCCAATGATGAGCCCCGAATCGCACCACAGGGCGTCCACGCGCATATCTCTGTCGTTTATCTTCTTGACGGCTCCCTTGTTCTGGAGCTGGAGGAAATTCACCCCGAGCCATAGGTCGTCGAAGACCATATCGACGACCGAGGCGACGTTTACCAACCTGTCGATCGCCTCGAAGCCGTAGTCGTGGCAGATCAGGAAGAAGCTCTTGATGCCCTGGACCCTGCAGCGCTCTATGTTGATCAGCACCTGGTGCTCGTTCTGTATGTGTATTACCGGTATTATC